>JAABUM010000231.1_pt1 | contig 112801 bp, 106 predicted proteins | sample 5559161 | NCBI WGS metagenome assembly JAABUM01 (sample SAMN10711868, study PRJNA513369) | rock metagenome | isolation source: Antarctica rocks | place: Antarctica: Victoria Land, Siegfried Peak nord
TACGAAGAACAGGCGCCACCAGACGCCATTGCTCGTCGCTCAAGTCGCTGGGATAAACCACTTTGGATGCGCGTCTCATCAACTCCAGTCTGACCCAAACCCACACTACAGAGACAGGCTCTTAGAGGCAGCGCCAGAAGAAGGGTGCCCAGGGCACGGCGAGACGAGCGTTTGGGATGTTGCATGGCAAACAAGCTGTTCACATTCCTCTTCTATCACGGAGATTTACAATTCCTCGATGCAAAGCATCAAAAAACCGCATGAAATGATTGTGACTCTTGGGGGGGAGGGAAATACAAGGGCAAAACTAAAATTTATCATCAGGGATTTCCCTTGCGTTCAAAGCACCACACCGTCGTGCGCTGCAACCACAAACGCCCCAACTGAGAACAGTTGAGGCTTTTTTGACTTGTGGTGACGTGCGAGATGGTGTTACATCCAAGAAATCGTTTCCGTTTTCGTGTCAGTGGCCAGAGTCGCGGGTGGAGGCACTGCTTTGGATCCAGTCACTACACAGTCGCCCGTATAAACCCAGTTGTTGAACACAGGCCCATCTGGGAAGAGGAGCAGCACCGTTCTATTAACAGTGTTTGGGGCAACTTCAAATGAGTCGCTGCGATTCCAAATTCCGGAGGGATTTACTAGTTAGTTGGGCACTGCCCTCAACTGGTGATTTGTGTCCAAGTAGCTGGACGTTGAATCTGGGTTACTCCACGTGTATTGAACAGTAACCGTCAAAGAAGGAACGCGCATAGCGCCATCTGGATCGGGTGGATACGTGATGACATGAAACTCTTGTGAAACACCACTTACCGTTGGCAAAGCAAGAGCAGGAACCGTAGCGCAAGCACAACAGAGGACACCTGCTATGAGGTAGATTGGTTTCTTCATGGGTTAGGCCTCCACGGAACAGTGATAACCGTTACACCCGACGTCATTGGTCCAGCAGGATCTGAAATGCCACGACTAAATGTGATGTCGATGGTGTTAGGTTTGGAAGTATCAACGGAAACTGGTGATTCTGCGCTGAGGTGAAAAGGTGGCGCGTCTGGAGTTGGTTGGCCTACTCCCCCTGAAGACCAACTGGCCATCTCTTGCAACATAGCTTGCGAGTCAGGGCTAAAGCTGCCGAAAGTGGTTTTCATCACTCCAGGAGGTAAAGGTTTAGCGGTGCTTCCTGTGGCTTCTTGAGCGACAGCACGAGTGAACAGTTCGGTTGCCTGAATTTTAGCAGACCAACCTGATGCACCAGATTCAGTGCTTTTGGCCCACTCGCCGCCTCGTTTTTGCCTGATGTCCCGAAGTTCGGCTTCGGTCAACAACGACGACGGCGCGATGAGCAACCTGTCACTGAGCACGAACAGCCTGCACCCAGCAAGAGCAGCCACATGGTCGAGCACATCGCCAACACGCGTGCTCTTCAAGTCGAAGCCCATCTGCACGGGTTTAGCGCTGCGCACTTCAATGGTAATAGCCTGGCTGGGTAACATCGTCTTGATGCGATTCGTTACCTCTTCAAGCGTCGCGTTTTCGACCTTCAAGTCAATAGGGAGTTTGCACACACGTGCCTGCTGCAAAACCGCGAGCAACTTGTTGACCGTAGCCTTTTGTTCAGGAGACAGTGGGCTCTTCTTGGCAGGCTGGATAAGCGCGGGCTGAGCCTGCGCGGAGGGAAGTTGGAAGGCGATGCCACTTAAAGGCAGCGCCAGAAGAAGGGTGCCCAGGGCACGACGACACGAGCGTTTCGGATGATGTGGAAACAAGCTGTTCACGTTCCTCCTCTCTCAGTGGATTTACAACCTCTTCAACACAAGATATTGCGAAGGAAAGTTGCATGAAACGATTGTAAGCGGCCCAAGGAGAGAATACAAGTGTAAGAATCATTTCATTTTTGTTCATTTCTCGTTTCATCAAAGCGCAACACCATCACGCGCCTCAACAGGCGCGGGCAACTCGTGCTCTTCTTCGCCCAACCGCTGGCGCAGTTCGGTTTCAAGCGACTTCGATAATGAGTCGAGGGGCAGACCGTCGTGTTTAAGTTCAAAAGGATGCTCGACTTCTTCGCCGAAGCGTTGCAAAGCACCGAACAAAAACGCGACGAGAGGCGCCAGAACGAGGGTTTTCCAGCCGAGTTGCTCGACAAAGGCCAACGGCAAAAGCGCCACGAACACCCACACGATGCCGCGCGCCAGAAAACCGTAGGCGGGCGGAATCGGCGTGCGCGCGATTTTCTCGCAACCGCCATAAGACAGCGTGAGGGCCGAAAGGTGATCGTCGAGGAGCGGAACGTGTTGCGCGTGGAAAAAATCGCGGCGCCAGGCGTCGGCGATGCGTTCGCTCTGGGTGTGCAAAATCGCGGTGGGCACGTTTTTCTGGGCGCGCAGCGTTTCTATTTCGTCGGGCGGCAAAAACTCGCCAAGAGCTTCAAAGTCGGCATCGGCGCCGCTTTCGCCGCGAAGCGTGGGCGGCAATGAGTGCAAAAATGCGATGGCGCGAAAAACCAGATCGCGCCGCACCTCTTCGAGTTCGGGAGAAATCACATCGTCGTGCGGCCCAACAGAGGACGCGTCGGGGCGCGATAAAGTCAGCGCCAACCGCACGAACGAGCGCGAGTTGGCCAGCACTTGCCCCCATAACGTGCGCGCTTCCCAATAGCGGCCATACGATTCGTTGTTGCGAAAGACCAGCAAAATCGAAAGCCCCGTTCCCACAAGCGTAAAGGGCGTCGTCGGCAAAGACAGCCACTTCCAGCCGCACTCGACAAACCCGTAAGAAACCAACACCGACAACCCCAGCACCACGCCCGCCGATTGCCCGTAAACCGGCAAAACCTTCTTCCATAATCCCTTTTCAGAAACGATCATCGCAGTTCAGTTGCGGCAAATGGAAAACCATCGGGGCATCGCTATAGACGGGAAAAGAGGCGCCAGTTCGCACGTCTCGCGGCACCGCACTTCGTTTTTAAAACCAGTTGGTTCTCAGTCTTGCTCACAAAACAGGGAATTATTAGATGACGCAAGTCCCGTTGTGTGTTCGACTTGAATCCTCTTCAAAACACCAAAACCGGCTTTCAAACCCTCTTGCAGCCTTTCGACACTGGGTTAATGTGTGTGCCGCCACCAACTACTCGACTTTCAAATGGTAGCAGCCAAAGCTCCATTTTCATTTCAACCGCTCATCTTTTCTGCACCTCACGTTCCAAAGACAAAGGCGCCGCGTGTCGTCCTGGCTCGCGGTAAAAACAATACAATGGCCCGACGACTTCTTCGACCGCGCGCGGATCGAGCCACGCCTGCCCGCCCAATCGCTCTTGCGCGTCTTGCGTGAGATGAACCCGTTTCGCTCCTTTTGGCGGCGCTCCTACTCCGGCCAAACGCACATCGGTTCGGTTCATCAAACGCCGCACGTTGCGTTCGCCGATGCGCCCGTAACTCAGGGTTTCGACTTCCAAGCCGGGAACGAGAACTTTGAGGGCGCACACGCCGCCTTTTAGGTTGGCCGCTTCGGAAAAATCGGCGACCAAAATATCCAGCCCTTCGCCCTGCAAGCGCCGCGCGACTTCTTTGGACAAAGCGAGGGAATCGCTCGCCAACCCTTCCGGCGCGTCCGGCAAATCGGAAAACGGAATCAGTTTTTCAACGCGCAGAACGCGCGTCATTTCGCGCCGGACTTCATCGAGCGACAGCGAAGCCCAACGTTTCATCGCTTCCAGGGCGCGCGGTTCTTCGCCTTCGGGATGCACTTGAGAACGCATTCGCGGCAGATAATCGGGCGGCGTCAAACGCGCCACCTTGTCGAGCGGCCCGTGCATAAACGCCACGCGCGCGCGCCGCCGCCCATTCGAGCAGAGCTTTTCGCAGCGCAACCGACGCGACCGGATGCGAGGCTTCGCCGCCCGCCAACCCCATCAAGGGCAAACCGCCGCCCGATTCATCGCGATCGAGGCCCACGACATACAAGTTGACGAAGCCGTTGTCCGTGGACGCGACTTTGAGGTGAACGTCCACGCCTTGCGCGTCGAAGCGTTCGAGCAAACGTTTAGCTTGGGGATCGGAGACGCTTTGCGAGTCGATTTCGGTTGTCGTTGCCAGCGCGCGGATTTGCAAACCGTTGCCGTCGCGCTGAAGCAGTTCGAGCAATCCGTGAGCAAGCGCCATTTCGCGCGAAGTTCCCGCGCCCAATCCGTTGGTGATCGGCACAACCAGCGGTTGATACCTGTTTTGTGTCACGTCCCCGCGATAGGCCGCCACGAACTCCACCGGAACCCACACCGTTTCGTCGGTGCCCAGCCGTTTGGTTGCCGTCCAACGCCGGGACATTTGCGGCGAGTAATTGCTCCCGACTTCCAAACACAAAGAAAGCGGATCGCACACGCCGCGCTCGCCAAAACGCGCGCGCAGTTCTTCGAACGAGCCTTCCAGCGGTTCGACTTGCGAAACGGCGCGTGAAGCGGAAAATTCTTCAGTCGTTTCTCCCAGCGCTGACACAAGCGCCGCCTCATCCGTGGCGCCGTAGCCGGTGCCGCCGCGCGTGCGGCCATCGAGCGGAAAAAACGTGGCGGTCTGGTTCGGCACGTTCAACCGGTCAAAGGGCGACAAAGAAAAGTGAACGAGTTCGCCTGCGGGCAAAGCGCGGCGGTAAAGGTCGATGACGGACTGCAAATCGGACATAAAATGGGTGGTGCTCAGGCCGTTTTCGGAAACGTATATATAAGGATGCGATTTAGATGAAACACCCGTTTTGGAAGCCTTATCTTCACCTCTTCCAAACGTGTGCAAATGCCGGTTTTTCCTTTGAAAAACCGGCGAGATGTCTTTGCAAAGCGCGGCGCAACAGCCGGGTTTACGCGCGCTCAACAGTTGAAACTTCGTTTTCGGAGGTCGTGAGAAACCGTTCGGCAAAGGGCGAAACGTCGCAGTAGCGGGCTTCTTCGGCGTGGAACGACCTCAATTTGCGCGCCATCTCCTCGCGTCCGCCGAACTGAAAACCGGTTTGTGATTCATACGCACCGCACCCTTCGATTTTGCGTTCCAATACGGCTTCATCAAAAACAACGTATCGCTCATCCAACGGCGGCAAGGATGAAGAGGGCGTCGCGTCACCCTCCCGAATCGCGTAGGGCGTATCGCGGTAAAACCACAACTTGTGAAGCGGAAACACGGCCAGAGCCGCGCGAATGGTTTGCAAATGATCGACGTGGTTGCCCAACCCCTGCGGGCAATACACGCGCTCGCACTCATCGAAGTCGCGCAATCGGTCGGCGATTTCTCGCCAGATTTCGTCGCCCGTTTTGATGCCCTCGAACAGTTCGGGGGCCGAGTTATAACCGCGATGCGGCGCTTCCAGAAGCGGCCAGCAAGTCCAATCTTCGAGACCCACCACGCGACAAAATTTTTGGTCTTCCGCGCGGCGGAGCTTCATATAATCGACATCGGGCGCGATGTTTTTGCTCGTCTGACATTGCAAAGCAAATCCTTGCGGATTGGCGACATTACCCGTAAAAACAGTGACTAACTGCACATGATCGCCTTGCTGAATATGTTGTAATAAAACCGCACAACAAGAAAACGCGACATCATCTAAGTGGGGCGAAAGAAAGAGAACGGAAGGCATAGATGCTGGGAATGTTCCTTCTTACAACAAATGTGGCGCTTCTCGAAAACGACAACTTGGATCAACAGGAAACTCTTTGGGAAAGTTCAAATCCGGCTGTGTTCCCACCAGTCGTTTATAAACACCTTCGATTTGTCTGGCAATAGTTGGCCACGCATACAAAGAATTCGCTTCTTCAAAAGCCTTCTGCGTGATGCGCGCGCGCAGTTCAGTATCATCTAAAACTCGTTCGATGGCTCCAGCCAAAGCGAGGATGTCGCCAGGTTGCACCAGCAATGCGTTTTCGCTATCGCGCAAACAATCGATAACGCCCACAGCAAGACAAGAAACGCAGGTTAAACCACTCGCCATCGCTTCTAAAATGGTGTTGGAAAATCCTTCCGCATAAGTGGGTGAAAGAAAGATGTCACCTCGTTTATAAACCTGCGGCACTTCTTCATATTGCACATAACCCAGCATCTGCGCCCAATCCCCAGCGTTTAACTCTTCGATTTTTTGTTTCACCGCCTCGAAATCCGGCCCGATGCCCGACACGAGCAAGCGAAAGCGGCGCCCGCGTTCATGTAGCAATTGGAGCGCGTCGAGTGTGTCAAGGGCGCCTTTGCGCCGGTCAACGCGGCCATGATACAGAAAAACCGGCTCGTCGGGGTTGCGCAGTTCGCCCGCGTGCCAGTCCTCGCGCGGGCGAAACCGCTCGCAGTTGACGGCGCCGGGAACAACGCTGAACACAGCGGGCGAGACGCCGTGATTTTCTTCCACTTCGCTGGCAAACGAACGCGAGCCGATGAGAAGTGCGCCCGCGTGATCGAGCACAGCGCGCATCGCCAAACGGTGCGTTTCGCAGCACGGGCCGACCCAGTGACCGTCGCCACCTTGAATCGAAACCACGTTGGGAACGCCCGTTCGCCGCGAAAATTCCAGCGCCGCCAAGCCTGTCGGATAGCCGTATTGCGCGTGAACGATGTCGAAGGGCTTTTGCTCGTGTTCGCGTAGCCCAGCTTCAACCATGACTTCGATGTCGCGCTCCCAACACGCAAAACCCGGTTCCTGTTCGCCGAGCGCTTCGAGACCGATGATTTCAACGCCTTCGAGTGGCGGCGGCGGGCCTCCGCCATACACGCGCGTTCCGGCTTCGTCGCCGCGAAACTGCGAAATCATCGTCGCTTCATGGCCCAGATGCACCAACTCGCGCAACAGGTTTTGCGCATACACGCTCATGCCCGAAATCGCCGGAAAATAGCGGCGGGAAATAAATAAAATTCGCATGACTTGTTGGAGCCACAGATGAACACAGGAAACACGGATAGAAATTCAAGGTAATGATCAGTGGATGGCAAATCCTTCTTTTCATCCGTGTTTCCTGTGTTCATCTGTGGCTCCTATTCACTTGCCGGTGTAAAAAACGCGCCAGATTTTGCCGCCGCCATCGTCGGAGAACAGCAGCGAACCGTCGGGCGCGATTTGAACATCGACCGGACGGCCCCAATCTTTGCCTTCATACAAAAAGCCTTGCACGAAATCGGTGATTTTGGCCGCTTTCCCGTTTTGAAAATGAACGCGCACGATTTTGTAGCCGGTTTTGGCCGAGCGATTCCACGAACCGTGAAAGCTCAAAAAGGCGTCTCCGCGGTAGTCTTCGGGAAAATTGCCGCCCTGAGTTGGATAGAACGCCACACCCAGCGCCGCCGAATGCGCTTGAACCGGCACGCTGGGCGGAGTCGTTGCGCGCACTTTGTCGGGTTGTTTATCGCCAAAATGTGGATCGGGATGAACGCGCCGCTCGATGTCTGTGTAAGCATACGGCCATCCGTAAAACGCGTCGGGACGAACCAAAGTCAGGTAATCGGGCGGCGTGTTATCGCCTAAGTTATCGCGTTCGTTGACGACCGCCCACAGGTTGCGCGTGCCTGGTTGCCACGCGAGGCCCACCGGATTACGCAGGCCACTGGCAAACAGTCGGCGCCCGCTTCCATCGGGGTTCATCTCGGACACGGCGGCGCGTTGCGGGTCGCTTTCCTCGCACACATTGCACGAACTGCCAACGGTGACGAGCAGCTTTTTGCGGGCGCCATCGAACAAGAGGTTGCGCGTCCAATGCTGATTGTAGCCGCCTTCGGTGAGGTCGGCGATTTTTTGCGACTTGCCCGTTGTGCGCAGGGCGCCGCCCGTATAAGGAAAGCGCACAACGGCGTCGGTGTTGCCAACATAAAGCCAGTTCTTCCAAAAAGCGAGGCCATACGGCTGGTTCGCGTTCTCGGTAAAGGCCGATTTACGCACCACGCGACCGTTTTCCACGCGCAAAACGGAAACGCGATTAGCCTTGGATTCGGCGACGAACACGTCATATTGCGAGGACGTGGCACCGGGCGCAAAAGCCAAACGGCGCGGCTCGAACAAGTTATCGGCCAGAAGACGCACCTCGAAACCGCGCGGCACGCTGAGTCCCGATTTAGTGACGACCCGGTTCGGCACTTTTTCCACGCGCGTGATGCGTCCAAGCGGTTTGGAATTATCAAAAGCAACAGGCACGATAACAGGCGAAGATTGAGGGCCTGCTTGAGAAGTCGCCGAGTTTTGCCCAGCGCAACCTCCCAGACCAAGCGCCAGAAACGGCCACAAACGACGAGCGTTTGAGTGAGAAATCATGGCGTTCAAGGACGTTTGCAACAGGTCAAGGCTTCCTCTTTACCCCAACAAACGAAGCCACTTCAAACGAAACTGAAGGAACAGCAAAACGCCTGTGTGGGCCGGACGAGTTCTACTTCTACCGATAGATTCCCCAGTTGACTTTAGAGCCAATGTATGGGGTCATGACTTGCCATAGTCACAACCTTACAACACACGTGTTCGTTGTGAAACATCCGAAGACTCCATGCGGACAGGGTAAGCCATATTCCTAACAGATTGACTCCAAGAACAACTCCATCTTTTTGTTGTTCATTCTTCTGCCAAAAAACCGATCACATGGCGTCCCGGTTCACGATACAACGGATACAACTTGCCAACAACTGACTCTTTCTGACTTGAATCGAACCAGAACCGCTTGTCATCTTCGCCCATCAATCGAATCAGTTTCGCAGTTGGTGGCAACTGACCTTCGCCAACCAAAATCGAACCGCGCTCCAAGAGGCGATTTAAGTTTCTTCTCCCGATGCGCTCATAAGTCATGGTTTCCACTTCCAGACCGGGAACAACGACTTTCAAAACGCGAACCGGACAATTCGGTGGTGTCGCGTCGAAATAGTAAATCTCCAACCCTCCAGCGTTCAGACGGGCAGTTAAAACATCCAACCGATCCCGCGCTGTGGGAACTGGCGTGTGCGGCAGCTCGGAAAAGCCCACCGTTTCGCGGATTTCAAAAACCGGATCGCGTAGCATCTCGAAGAACTCGGTGTGGCTCAGGTTCATCCAGCCGCGCATTTCGCGCAGCGCCCGTTCGTCTTCTGAGCGCATCGAAGACGGGCGAAACGATTCCAGATAACCCGGCGGCGCAATCGCGCGCACCGGAGCGAGCGGCCCGTGATTAAAAGCCTTGCGACTGCGGGCCATCACGAATTCGCGTAGCGCTTTGGCAAGCGCAAATTCGCGGTCGGGATGAACCGCTTCGCCGCACGCCGAAAGGGAAATCGGCGACTTGGCCTCGCTTGGGTTCCGGTCGAATCCCACGACATACACGTTCGCCATTCCGAAATCAGTTGCAGCGAGTTTGGCGATGACTTCGACGTTTTGGCGCTCCAACTGAGCCAGCAACTCGCGCGTTTGCGCGTCTTGCACAGCGTCCAACTCGATTGCAACGCCCTGATCGAGCGCGCGATATGACACCGAATTGCCGTCACGCTGCAACAATTCTAAGATGCCATGCGCCAGAGCGTGTTCAAAAGTCGGCCCCGCGCCCGACCCGTTGGTGATCGGAACTGCCAAAAAGCGCGATTTATCGGCGTTGGCCTCGATGTCGGCGTAGCGCGGCGCCACAAATTCAATTGGAATCCACCGGCGCGCGCCGTCAGGATGACGCGTCACCTCGACCCATTCGAGTTCCGTTTCGTCGGGCGAGTAATCGCTTCCCGCGCTCAAGTTGCAAAACACGGGATCGATGCACGCGACTTCGGGGCGTAGTTGCGCGAACGTCCCGCGTCGGCGCGGCGCAATTCGGAGCGCCTCACGTGTCCAAAACCATTCGAGCGTTTCGCCATAAGCGCTGGTCTGGGCGTAGGGCAAATTCGGCCCGTAGCCAAAACCATCGGACAAAGCGCCATCTTCGCCCAAAAGCGCGGTCGTCCACAGCGGAATGTTCAAATGATCGAGAGCCGAAAACTCGAACTCGAACAATTGGCCGTTTTTGAGCGCGGGAAGCAAAGCCGCGCGGTATAAATCCAAAGTTTGCGGGTCGAATGTAGAGTTCATAGATGCGAACCGTCCGCACGCATCGGCCCGAAAAACGGCGTGCCCTTCAGTTGCTCGTTGAACATCTGGAGCGCCAAATCGCGGCAACCATCCGGCCCGCGCTCAAACGTTGTGTAAATGCGCTCGAAGGGAAGCGATTCGATGACGGCGCGATAGCGACGCACTTCGGCGTGGCTCATCGGGATGCGGCGGTTGAAAGCTTTGTGGGTTGAAATGCCCTCGAAACCACCTGTTGAGTTGAAGTGAAATTTGAGCAGGTCGCCCGCGAACAGCGTTTGCTCGCGTTCCAAAAACAAAACGCTGTGCCCGTCGAAATGCCCGCCTGTGTGAACCAAACGCGCGCCCTTGCCCAAATCGAGTTCTTCATCAAAGGGATGCGCCGTGTTGAACTCGTTCGTCCAGCGCAGGTCTTGGACTTGAACTGCAACCGTGGGCGAAAAGCGTTCTTGCAACTGCCAGAATCCGCCGTAAGCATGCGGATGCGAGGCGCTCAGCCACGCAATGCCGCCCTTCGATTCGATGAAATCCAGCGCTTGAGGTGAGTAAAACGGGCACGACTCGAAAAAGATGTTGCCCGCTTCGCTCGGTATCAAGTAGCCGCTTGACCCAATGCCCCATTTCGGTTCTGTTTCGAAAATCCAGACTCCTTCATCTTCGCGCCAACTCGTGGAGGCAAGGTTTCGCGCCGAGTTGAAATCGAGGAATTCCCAACCATCGTCTGGCGGCGTATGGCGAAAATCCAGACAAACGGGGCAACTCGTGGGCGAGCCGAAATCCGATTGCCAGAAGCCGCAGTTGGTGCAAACGAACCGTCTCACAGCGCGATCCTTTCGCCGGGTTCGATGTGAATGCCGCCTGCGCCCTGGGTCGCCGCTTCCAAAACCGCCATGGTGTGCAAATCGCGCCCGGCGGAAAAGGGAAAAGCTTTGCTTTCGAGCAAACAACGCGAAAACGCTTCGATACCGTTTTGAAACGGCGAAACATCGAACCGCGCGTCGAGTTCAACGCGTCGCGTTTCGCCGCTTTGCGCCGAAATCAACTCAAACGTGCCGCCTGGCGTTTGGCCGAGCGTGTTGTGGAGCCGCGCCATCGCGCGTGTTCCCACAACTTCCAAAGTCCGTCGAGGGAAAGCGTCGGGGCAGTTGTAAGCGACGTTGTGAGTCAAAAGCGCGCCCGACCCGAAGCGGCCAATGAGCACCGCGCCATCGTCCACCGCATAATCGAAAACGCGGCGCTGAAGCAAACACGCGATTTCGACCAACTCCTCGTCAAGCAGCATTTGCGCTAAGTCCAAGCCGTGCGGCGCGAGGTCGATGAACGCGCCGCCGCCCGCTTTGGTTGGGTCAACGCGCCAATTTTCGTGCGCGCCGTCGTCTGAAGCGGGCCGCCAATCGGTCGGCGTCCAACAGGCGTAATGAATGCGAAGTGCCGTGACTTCGCCCAGTTCGCCCGCCTTGATTTTCTCGCGCAACAATCGGTGCGCGGCGTGAAAGCGCTGATCAAAAGCCGTCGCGTAAACCACGCCGTTTTGCGCGCAAACCTCGACCATCGCGCGCGCATCGGCCAAAGTCGTGGCCATCGGTTTTTCACACAACACGTGTTTGCCCGCGCGCGCGGCGGCCTCGCAAAGCGGACGGTGCAAGTGGTTCGGCGTAGCGATATAAACCGCATCCAGCCCGTCGCAGGCCAATAACTCACCCAAATCGGAGAATGATTGAGTGTCGGGCGCAAACTCCTGAATGCGCTCCGTTGCCCGCGCATTGACATCACAAAGTGCCAAGAGTTGAGCTGAAGGCGCGCCCAAGATGGCGGGCGCCACATAATCGCGGGCGACCCAGCCGCAACCGATGAGTCCCCAGTTGATCGTGGATTTCACAATGCAAAGTAGTAAGTGATAGAAAGTGTTTTAGTCGCGCAACTTCACTACTCACAATCTATCGCTCACTACTCGTTAGATCATGTCTCCCAAACCCTGTTGGATTTGCTGGCGGCCTTGTTTGATGCCGTTGCGCAGAATTTGCAAAAACGGCTCGACTTGCACACGCGTGCCCGAAGAAGGAAGTGCAAAAGCGCGGGCCGGAATCGGATCGTTCGAGCGACGAGTTAACTGCGCTTGAAAACGAACATCGCTCACGCCCATCGACACCCCGGCGGGCGGCGTGATGGTGATGGAGAATTGAACCGGCGTGCCGCGAAAACCGTAGTTCGCGTCGCCTTGGCGCCCGATGAGCGCGGCGATTGCGTTTTGCGCTTCGTCGGGCATAGCTTCGGCAAGAATGGGAAACGCTTCGTTGAACCACATCGAAACCGTGGGAGCGGCAGATTTCAACCCGTTGGCCTGCGTTGTGAACGAGGCGATTTCGTCATCGCCGGGCTGATCTCTGGCGATCCAAAACTCGCTCGCCATGCGAATCCACGCCTGCGAACCGGCGCCCGCCTCTTTGGGGATTTTCGACATCGAGGTGTAGCGATAGCCGCGACATTCAAGGCCATTGAGGGTGCGCGTTTGAGGCAGGGCGCGAAAATACTGGCGCGAGTAAGCATCGGTGATCGGCTTGTAGAAAGCGCGTAACTCCTGTCCCAAACGGCGGCGTTGATCTTGAGTAAGTTCCGGCACAGGTTCAGCGCGCGCCGCGAATTGCGGGTCAAGCGCTTCAAAAAAGTTGAGCCGCAAGCGATTTTGTAGCGTGGAATACGGTTCGTCCACGTATTGCGAAACGCCCGTGTTGGTTGGGTTGCGTAGCGCAAACACCAGATGGTCATCGCCCAACCGCTCGATGACATCGACCGTGCCGCGAGGCGAGGGGCCACCCGAATCCATACCGCCCATGGCGCCTGCAACACCCGTCGCATCAAACGACAGGCGCGCGCGATGGTTTTGTCCGCTCCAATCGTTACGCAAGTTGAAGGAAACCAAAGGCACGCTTCCGCCCACCGAAACATTTGCGGTATGTTCCCACGTCACATCGGCGCGCGCCAACGTCCCCAAAGAAAGAAGGGCTAACGCCCCAAAAAGAACAGGTTTTTGCATCAAAATTCGCCCCTTTTCCTGCAATTCAAAAGCCCCAAATACAGAAGAGGGGAAGGGGCGGGGAAAGGAAAAGAACAATTTCAGCCTTGTTGTTCTCCTCTTCTCTTCGCCCCTTCCCCTCTTCTTGAAGCACCGCTTCAGCGGCCCAGAATCCACACGCGAACGCGCGTTTTGCCGTGATTCATGGCGGCGCCAGGCGAATCAAATGCGAGATCGATGTGATTGCCCTTGATGGCGCCGCCCGTGTCACAAGCGAAACCGTAGCCGTAGCCTTCGATATACAACTTGGAACCCAGCGGAATAACGCGCGGATCAACGGCGACCGCACCATACGTGCAAAACACGCCGGTCGCCGTCCAGTTGGATAGGCCGCCGCCTGCTGGCCCCGCCGAATAACCAGTCGCCAACACGTTTTCCAAACAGCGAATCGGGCGAAGCGTGGACAGGTCGCTCGACTGAATCGCGCTTTGCGCGGCGCCGAAGCGGTCGCGCGGCGAGCCGCCGCGATAGGAATTGATGTAGCCCTGCGCTCGCGCATAGCGTTTGTGAGGCCGGATGTTTCCGGGCATCACGTTCGAGCGGGCGCCTAGCGCAATAATGCGCGGTTGCGGCTTGACGGCGAGGGTTTTGGATACGAACTCGCGGCGCGTTTCGCGGCCATCGAGCGTCCAGATGCGCTCGGTGATCTCGATTTGGCCCTGGCGTGGCGCCTGGATTTGCTGCGTTCTACCCGCGCGAATGGCGGTTGTCGGACGGTAAAGCAACTGGGCGGGAACGGCGCTACGCTTTTTGGAAAGCCGCGTTCGCACTTGTTCGACGCGAATGGAAAGGCCATTGCGTGCCATCGCGTTCAAATCGGGTGTGACATGATCTAAAGCGGCGACCGACACACCGAGGGCGACCAAAGCTTGGCCCACTGTCAATTGAGGTTTCACTGCGACTTCTCCTGTTCGCGTGTGCCCGCCGACGATGACCGTTAAGCGCATCGCGGGCACTGATGAGGAGGAAGCAGCCACCGGCTGTGATGAGTCCCCGTTGAATGGCAACGGGGACAACTGGGATGGAAGCGGCGAAAGTTGGGGCGAAGAAGGGGCTGCAACTCCGGTCGAATCCCCGGCGCGGCCCGCAGGCACGGCAGCCGATTGTTTGACGAGTTGGGAAGAAAGCGACGAACCCGCGCGCTTGAAAGGCGCTGGCGCCAGAAGCGCTGATTCGGGTCGTGTTCCTTGAGCTTTGGACGAACCCGCAAGGGCTGTCGGAAGCAAAAGCGCCACGCTGCAAGCGGAAGCCAAAGCCATCGAACGCTTGGAACGCAGGGCGCGCGACACGCTCGCCTGTTCTAAAACCCCCGTCCATCGGGACGTGGAGCCTTGATTGGGGCGGCGCGATTGAGGTGCGTATGAAAGCACCATAAGATCACCTCTTGAAGATTTTTTGGCCTTGAAAGCCATAAATACGGATGGCGACCCGGAAAAAGTTGCCGGGAGAATTCTATCCGGGCAGTTCAAAAGGGGCAAGTCACCCTTGTTTATGAGTTGGATGAGGAAAACAAGAAGTCTTAGCAACTTCTACTTCCCGGTTGTAGGCGAATAACATCAAGATGATGCTGCTGTTCTTCGGCCAGTTTCCGTGGCACAAGGGAGCATCATCCACATCTATTTCCCTCTGAGTGAAAAGCCCGCAACACGATCCGGTTCACTGTCCCAATCCCGATTTTTTTAAGCAGTAATCACCTGGGTTTGGCACCTCGAATTGACCTTGTCTGATCTCGCTCTTGGAATTAATCGAGCAATTGAATTCCACAATAACAATTACTTCGCCCAAGTATCGCATAGCCCGTAGAGGAATCGAACCTCTATCAGCAAATTAGAAGTTTGCAGCTCTATCCATTGAGCTAACGGGCCAAAACAAAAACCGGAAGCGCCAGAGGCGTTTCCGGTTTAAAAAGCAGAAGACGGGAATCGAACCCGCGCAATCAGCGTGGAAGGCTGAAGTTCTACCATTGAACTACTTCTGCAAGAGACTCGCAAGTGTAACGAGCAGAGCAAAAAGCGGCCTTTCGTTACACTTTCTTCTCTATCGGGGTGGCCGGATTTGAACCGACGATCTCCTGTTCCCAAAACAGGCGCGATACCAAGCTTCGCCACACCCCGTAATCGGCTACATAGTTTGCCAGCTTTGGGTCACAGCGTCCATCCATGCTTGCGCTTTACAGCGAAAAAATGTCACTGCCGCACGAATCGTGAGCACACCGTGTTCGCTTCGCCACTGCCGTTGTGATAGTTCGCCGCTGTTGGATTTGCGAATCAAGCGAATTCGCGCGCCGTCGATTCCCCTGTGCTCGCCCCCAAACAAACGCAGTTCATCTACATCGTGACCGGCGTGGTATTGAAGGCTGTAGTCGAGTGGGTTGGTGACAAAGCGCAACCTAATCTCGTGAGACAACACCATGATGCGCGGGTTAGAACTGCAAATCGAAACAGTGTGGCGATTGCGACGGTAGCCTTCAGCGAGATAAAGCACAGTAAAATCGCGCAGTTTTGGCTCTTGCAAAAGTGCAGGCGCTTCCAGAAGTGCCACTTTAGTAGGCCGCTTCTCGCTTGAGTGCCGCTTTCTCTTTGCCTACCTGCGAGCCGCGTTGTTGCGCCAGGGATTGTTTGACGGTGCGCTCGTTGACGGTGCGCTCGATGGGCGAATCTTTGATCCAGCCAAACACCGTCGTGCGTGGCAAAGCCAAACGCAACACGATGTCATCGAGCGCCCTCCCTTTTCACGCAGTTCCGGCGCGCGGCGCTTCAAATGTGCCTCGTGCACCTAAACCAACTCCACCCGCGCTTCGCCTTGCCCCGTCCCAATCTCACCGATTTGAAAACACGCCCCGCCCGCCGATTCAAAATGCGACCGCGTCGTCGCCACATCGCTGTGGGCTACAACGAGCACCAGCCCGATGCCCATGTTGAAGGTGGTGAACATTTCGCGCTCGGCGACTCCTCCCTGATGGGCAATCATGGCGAACAGGGGTGAAGCCGTCCACGATTCGCGCTCGATTCGCGCAACCGTATCCGGCGGCAACACGCGTGGGATGTTCTCGTAAAAGCCGCCGCCCGTGATGTTGGCGATGGCTTTAACGCCCACCGATTCGAGCAAAGACAAAACCGGTTGCACGTAAATTGTGGTCGGTTCGAGCAACGCCTCGCCAATGGTGCGGCCCAGTTGCGGGTTGAAGGTGTCGTAGCCCAACGGCTCCAAAAGCTTGCGGCCCAGCGAATAACCGTTCGAGTGCAAGCCGCTCGATTGCAAACCCAAAACGACATCGCCAACTCGCACCGAGGAACCGTCGATTAACTTCGGTTTATCAACGACGCCAACGGTAAAGCCCGCCAGATCGTATTCGCCTTCGGAATAAAAACCCGGAAGTTCCGCCGTTTCGCCGCCAACCAGAGCGCACCCAGCCTCGACGCAACCATCGGCGATGCCCTTTACAACCGCTTCGCCTTGGTCGGGCGAAAGCTTGCCCGTGGCGAAATAGTCGAGGAAAAACAGCGGGCGCGCGCCGCAACAAATCAAGTCGTTGACGCACATCGCCACCAGATCGCGGCCCACAGTGTCGTGGCGATTGAGTTGAAAAGCGAGCTTGAGTTTGGTGCCCACGCCATCGGTCGAAGACACCAGAATCGGCTCACGATACGCCGAAAAGTCGTGTTGAAAAAGCGCGCCAAAACCGCCCAGACCGCCCAGAACGCCGGGCGTGTGGGTTCGTTTGGCGTGCGGCTTGATGCGGCGCACCAGGTCGTTTCCGGCTTCGATGTTGACGCCGCTCCCGGCGTAAGTTGAAGGCAAGTGGCTCATAGACGGGGAGATTTTAGCCGCAAAAAGCCACAAGAAGCACGAAAAGCCGAAACTTGAGCGGGGCAAAAATGAACGGACTCAAAATCTTCAAGGCCGCGCTTCGGCTGCTTGGCGCCATAGTGACTTCTACTTTATGCGGCGCTTTTGCAGCCTTCGCCACAATCGAGGGTTCTATTTATTTGCATCCACAAGAGAAAGATTTCACCAGCCGGTTGGAATCAACATTTCTGGTTCTCTACTGCTTTTCCATCGGATGCCTCATCAGCTTCGCTTTGTTCTGGCCGACCATCAAAGTAATCGAGAACGCTCTGGCAAAGAGGAAACGCCTCGAAGAAACACTGTGAAAACTTGAAGCTGGAAAGAAGAGTGAGCCGTAGCTTTTTCCATTTATGAGGGAAGAAGACGGAGCCCACTCCTCAATAACAGCCGCGTTTCACCCTTCAGTTGATGAGCGTTTTTTCCGGCACGGCATCGTGTTCGCGCAAAATCGCCAGCAACGGGTGGCTCGTTACGCCTTCAAGTGGCAAAGTGACGCGCTCGCTCAAACGCGCCGATTCGTAGGCTGCGAAAATCAGTTCCGTGGCTTGAAGCGCGTTTTGTGCGCCCAGAACCGAAGGCTGACTGGTCTCCAGAGCGCGAACTAAATCGGCCATCACGCGCGGATACGGGTCGTCGCCGCCATTCTCGCTTTGCACCGGCAACTCTTGCCAGCCCGTCGCAGAGTTGTTCATCAATCTCAGCCCGTCACTTTTGCCTGTGCGCCCTTGTCCGACTTCGATCATGCCCTGGGTTCCGGTCAGTCGAACGCGCACGCCGTTTTCCATTTCGTCGCCGCGCCCGCCGACGAGCGTGCCGCGCACGCCGTTTTGACACTTGAAGTGCGCTATGCCAAATCGCTCGATAGGCACGCCGAAAATCGCCATCGCCTCGCGCCAATCGACCTGAGCCATCACCCAATCGACCGGGTTTTGGTCGTTAAAGCCCAGCATCATGTCGAACCAGTGCGTGCCCCAGTCGAATAGGTCGGGGCAATACGCTTCCATCGAGTCCAACTCGCCGATAGCACCGTTTTGCAACAAGCGGCGGGCTTCTTGAAAGCCCTGCAAAAAGCGGCGCTGGTGGTTGAACGTCAATTGCACGCCGCGAGACTCACACTCCTGCACCATCGCGCGCGCTTCATCCAAGCGGGGCGCGACCGGTTTTTCGCAGTGAATGGCGCGAACCCCCGCTTTGGCTGCCGCTAAAACAACGGGCGCGTGCAAATGCGGCCACAAACACACGCTGACGAAATCGAGTTTTTCATTCGCCAGCAACTCGTTCGAGTCGGTGTAAAGGCGCGCGTTCGTCAAACCAAAGTCATCGCGCAGGGCGACGGCGTTTCCGTGCGCGATGTCGCACAGCGCGACGACTTCACAGTCCGCGCTCTTCCAACCGCGCACGTGGCCGCGCGCCTGACCGCCTCCGGGACGGCCACAACCGATGATCGCAACTTGAGGTTTCATGTGAGCGACAGAGTGTCTTGCAATTTGCGCCGTCCCGTGCGCGCGACTTCGAGCGGATCGCCCGTCCAGTAGGCCGGATTAAACAGTTCCAGCGACACGAACCCATCGAACCCGCTGTTTTGGAGGATCGAGAAGATGGGGCGAAGCGGCGCCACGCCGTCGCCGGGAAACACGCGGTCAGCATCTCCAATGTCTTGGCGCGAAGGAGTGGCCGGGTAATCGTTGACGTGAAAGAGCGGCAAAGCGCGGGAGTTCAGCAAAGCCAACCCCTCGATTGGCGAGCCGCCTTTGTGGAGGTGATAGACATCGGCGAGCACGCCCGCATCGGACGCGCCGCTTTCGAGCGCCACGAAAACCGCTTCGCCCAACCGCGACAGGGTTTGCGAAAAGCCCCACACCTCAACCAAAGGCCGCACACCGAACTCGCGCCCGACTTCGCAGAGCGCGCCGTAACGCTCGGCGGCCCGTTCTAAATTCACGCAGGTTTGAACGGCGCCCATCGGCGGCGCGGCGATGAGGTGGCCGCCCACGCGCGCCACCAAGTTCATATCGCGCCGCGCCTGCTCAAGTCCGCTCTTGCGCCGCGCTTCATCGTCCACAATCCACTCGGCGAAACCGATGGCGCCCTGCACGCTCAACCCCAGGTCACGGATGCGCCCGCCCAATTCTTCGAGCGAGCCGCCGCCTGCTTCGTGCGCTTGCAACTCTTCGATCCACGGTTCGATGGCATCGAAGCCAGCTCGCGCAGCAATTTCTACGATTTATGCGAGCGGCAATTTGAAGCCGCGCAGAGTGGATGTGTTAAGACAGGTTTTGAACATTGGCGCGACTCAGTTTGAAAGGTCGCGCCTGGAAAGGTTCCAGCGCGCAGGAGAACAACACGCCCTGGAACTGTTGGCCCAGCTTTGAGAGTCAGTTTGAAAAGTGGTTTTTCCTTGGAGAGCAGAAGATTGGAAGAGGGCGGTAGCCCCGCTCTGACTAAGTAACAGCGGGGCTACCGCCATCGAACAATCTTTTGCCCTCATCTTAAAGCCACCTTTTCCAACTATCTCTCAAAGAGAGGCCCGACATAGCGCGCGGGCACGGCAACCGGCGCAGCGGACAACTGGCGTAGCGGGTGGGCCACGCTTTTGCTGTTTTTGCGCTTCCATGAACCGTTCCCTTGTCCCCCGCGTTGTGGCTTTTGATGTCATCGAAACGCTGTTTTCCCTTCAACCTGTGCGCGAGCGCCTGGTGGAAATCGGCTTGCCAGCGCAGTCACTCGAAGTGTGGTTTGGCTCGTCGCTACGCGATGCTTTTGCCCTGGCCACAACCGAAAAATACGCGCCGTTTGAACAACTTCTTTCCGGCTCGCTCGAAGAATTGCTCGCCGAAGCAGGCCGCGCCGCGTCTGCCGACGAACTGAAGCGGGTTTTGGGGGCGATGAGCGAATTGACCATTCACCCCGACGTGCAAGGCGCGTTCGAGGTGCTCCGTGACGCGGGCATCCCCATCATGGCGCTGTCCAACGGCTCGAAAATCCAAACCGAAAAACTGCTCGCCCGCGCGAACCTGTCCGAGTTAGTCGAGTTCGTCGTTTCAACCGACGAGGTGCAAAGGTTCAAGCCGCACCACGCGGTTTATCAACACGCCGTGCAGGTCGCGGGCGTGTCGCCACACGAGATGGCCCTTGTCGCGGCGCACGGCTGGGACGTTCACGGCGCGAAGTGCGCGGGCCTTTGTGCGGGCTGGATCAAGCGCCGCGAACAACGCCTGCCCAAAGTCTTCGAGCATCCCGAAGCGGGCGGCGACACGCTCGGCGAAGTTGTGCGCACCCTGCTGCAATTGCGGGCGTAAACCGCAAAAGCCAAAGGCCCAGGAGAAGTTCTCCTGGGCCTTGCGTGGTTTCATGCCACGCCCACGACTTCGCGCGCCTCGTGTTGTTGCGGCGTTTCGATTTCGCCCTCTTGATTGAGCGTGTAGCCGTCTTCAGACTCCGGCCCCGGATCGCCGGATTCAAAAACCAGCTTTGTGTAACGCACGTCGGCGGGAATGGTGATCGGGTATTCACCGTCGAAGCAGGCGCGGCAGAATTGGTGTTTGGGCGCGCCGACGGCTTCGATCAGGTTGTCCATCGAGATATAAGCGAGCGAATCGGCGCCATTGTAAGCGCGGATTTCTTCGACCGATTTCTGAAAAGCGATGAGGTCTTTGCGCGCCGCCGTGTCGATGCCGTAGAAGCAGGGCCAGCGATAAGGAGGACTTGAAATGCGCAGGTGAACTTCCGTGGCTCCCGCGTCGCGGATCATCTGCACGATGCGCTTGGTTGTGGTGCCACGCACGATGGAATCTTCGACAACAACGACGCGTTTGCCGCGCAGAACGTCTTCGAGCGGCGTGAGCTTCATGCGCACGCCCATTTCGCGCTGGGTTTGGTCGGGCTGGATGAAGGTGCGCTGGATGTAGCGGTTTTTGATCAAGCCTTCTTGGTATTGAATGCCGCTCCCCGCCGCATAGCCAATCGCTGCCGGAAGTCCCGAATCGGGAACACCGATCACGACATCGGCTTCAACGGGCGCTTGTTTAGCCAGAAGTGTTCCCATGCGGCGACGCGCGGCGTGGACGTTTTGGCCCAGCAAATAGGAATCGGGGCGCGCCAAATAAATGAACTCGAACACGCACAGCGCTTGCCTCGGTTCGTGACCGGGCGCTTCGCCTTTGAAGTGCACGGATTCAACGCCCGACGCGTTGATGAAGACGATTTCGCCTGGCTCGATTTCGCGCACGAACTCGGCACCAACCGGGCCAAGAGCGCACGTTTCCGATGCCACGACCCAGCAATCGTCGTTCTGGCAATCCTTCAAGCGGCCCAGACACAGCGGGCGAAGTCCCGATGGGTCGCGCACGGCGACGAGTGTGTCGCGCGTCATCATCACCAGGGAATAGGCGCCCGACACTTCTTCCATCATCTTCAAAAGCGCCTCTTCAAGCGACAAATCGGCGTATTTGGACAGCAGTTTCGAGATGATTTCCGTGTCCATCGTCGTTTGAAACTGCGCGCCCTCTGCTTCGAGTTCGCGGCGCAGTTGCACGGTGTTGACGAGGTTGCCGTTGTGGGCAAGAGCCAAGGTTCCGTCACTTGAATGGCACATCAGCGGCTGCGAGTTGCACGCGTTGGAGCCGCCCGTTGTCGAGTAGCGATTGTGGCCAACCGCGATGTGACCGGGCAAACCGGCCAACACGTCTTCGTTGAAGACCTGCGAAACCAGGCCCATATCGGTGTGCAGGTTGATGTGCTGGCCGTCGGAAACAGCGATGCCGCACGATTCCTGTCCCCGATGTTGCAAGGCGAAGATGCCGAAAAAGGTGCGTCTGGCGACTTGCAAACCGGGCGCAAAAATGCCGAAGACGCCGCACTCTTCCTGTGGACGGTCGCCTTCCTGGGGTTCGGGCGACCACGGCGATTCGCGCAATTCGGAATCGCACACCAAATCCGAAACATGAAAAACGGCCTGCGCATCAAGTGCGTTGGCCGTTGGAATTGAAATGTTTGAGTCGTGCTGGCCCATAAAAGGCGCCTCCTTTCTCTCGCCGTGAAAAGCGAGCGAACAGATGAAAAGCCCTTTCATTTAACGCAATCTTAAGCCCTCATCGCAAGGGGTAGCGGGAGAAGAAGAGCGTTCAAGTCAGAAAATGCCCCTGAATGGAGTTGGGATAAGGAGTTGGGATGATGCTTCTGGAGGGGAGAACCGCGGCCACCTCAACCGCGCAGGCGCAAAAGTGAACATCCGCGTTTGATTGCCCCGGAAGGAGTTGCCAATCAAAGCGTGCCGCGTCGTTTTGGAACAACAAAAGTGCGCTTGCTGGCCTTGAGCCACTTTCAAAAGTCCTCGTTCAGGAACGCAAACGTCCGCGCTACTCGAAAGCAAGGCTCCGCCGGGCCTGAGAGACGATTTGAAAAGCCCGCTTTGTCGGCTTGGAGCGCGCCGGTGAGAGCGTTTTTGGCAGAAACGTCTTCCCAAAGGCTCTCACTGCCGTGTTTCAAATGAGAGCTATCGGTAGGAGCCACTTTTACAACCGCTCTTGGGAGGCTTTGGTTTTTGGCGCCTGGTCAAAACCGCGCAAACTGAAGCGTCAACTCTTGCCATGAACCCCGAAGAATACGAGCGGATGCACGAACTGGAAACGGCCTACTGGTGGTTTGTCGGACGCCGTCGCATTGTGCAAACGTTGCTCCGGCACACCGTTTCCCGCTTTCCCTCGCGCGCGCCTCGTCTGGTCGACATCGGTTGCGGAACGGGCGCCAATTTGTCGATGCTGCGCGATTCGGTTGGCCCGGAAGGAAGCGTGGTGGGCCTTGATTTTTCGCCGCTCGCCCTGGCGCACGCGCGCGAAGAACTGCGCTGCATACCGAACTTGAGCCTCTCGCAGGGCGACGCGATGCTCTTGCCGTTGCGCTGCGAAAGCGCCGACTGCGTGACGATGCTCGATGTGCTCGAACATTTGTGTGACGACGGGCGCGCCCTGAGTGAAGTGGCGCGCATTCTCAAACCGGGCGGCGCGCTCATTCTCACCGTTCCGGCTTACGGTCATTTGTGGAGCGCGCATGACGAGGCCTTGCACCATTTCCGTCGCTATGAAAAACACGAATTGCGCGCGCGACTTCGAGAAGCCGGTTTGCACGTCGAAAAGCTGTCTTTCGCCATGAGCTTGCTACCGCCTGCCGCCTACGTTTGGCGCCATCTGGTCTTGCCGCACGTGCCCCGACGCCCACGCGACGCCAAGCGCCACTCACAAGGCGCGGTTTTGCCGCAACTGCCGCCCGCGCTCAACGCGGCGATGATTCGCCTGCTCGAACTCGAAGGGCGCGTTTTGCTCAAGCGCCCGCTTCGTTTTGGAACGAGTCTGGTTGCGGTGGCATGGAAGCGATGAGAGAAGAATCCTTTAGTTTTTGGCAATTCCCTCAAACCTCGGCGGGGAAACCGACTTCAAACTGCGTATCAAATTTCTCATGCGCGTTCTCATCGTTGAAGACACACCTGCCGTTGCGCGGCTCCTAAAGCAATCGGTTGCCGAAGCCGGGTTTTCGCCCGAAGTCGAGGGCGACGGAGTGTCGGCTCTGGCGCTCGCGCGAAGCGACTCGTTCGACCTGGTTTTGCTCGACTGGATGCTGCCCGGAATATCGGGCCTCGAAGTGTGTCGCCAACTGCGCCAAGACGGGCAAAAAACGCCGATTTTGATGCTCACGGCGCGTGACACAACCGAAGACAAGGTCGCCGGACTCGACGCGGGCGCCGACGATTACATCGTCAAACCCTTTGCCGTTGTCGAACTTTTGGCGCGTATGCGGGCCTTGATGCGGCGCGGTTCGCAGGCGCCCAGCGCCTTGCAAATCGGCGATTTGAAACTGGACTCGACCACGCGCCGCGCCAATCGCGGCGGCAAACCGATCTATTTGTCGGCGACCGAATACACGCTTCTCGAATACCTGATGCGCAACGCGGGCAAAACGCTCACGCGCGCGCAACTGTTAGATCACGTCTGGCAATACGACTTCGGCGGCAACGACAACGTGCTCGATTGCTACATCTCCTACTTGCGCCAGAAAATCGACAAAGGCCAGGACAAGCGCTTGATTCACACCGTGCGCGGCGTGGGCTTTCGCTTGGGCGAATAAAAATTCAGCAGTCCAAAGCCCAAAAAGCCCCTTGAAAGCGCGAAGCACTTCTTCCTCCAAAAGTGCCTCCTGCTTCGCCCCATTAAACACTCGCTTTGAAAGCAACGCCAACTGTTCAAACGACAACGCGGCTCGCGTTGTCGTTTAAGCGGGTCGAAAATCCCGCTTTAAAGCAACGGCAACGTCTAAACGTTTTCTATATGTTGCTATTCGACTTCCTCCGTTTTTTCCGATGAGATGGCGTTCGATGCGTGCCCGCGCAACGATGGGCTTTGTGACGGTGTTCGCGCTGCTCCTTTTGGTGACGGGCGCGGGTCTTTTGTCGTTTGCACGCTACGCCGAGCAAGACCGGGTCAGCACGCTTTTGTCGGCCAAAGCCGATGAATTGGACGCCGAACTCAGTGACAGCACGCTTTCGGCGCACGAACGCCAGGATATGGTTTCCGCAGACAACGCCGAACTTCACGCGCACGAACTGGTGGCGCTCGTTTACGACGAACAGGGGCGCCTCATCGCTCACTCAGGCAAAACCATTCCCGTGCTGGGCCAAGACAGCCACTGGATGTCCAAGGCGGTGCCGCACGGCAAAGGGCGCATCGTGGTCGCGTTTCCGTGGGATTCGACGGCGCGCTTTCTGGGACGCTTGGCGTGGTCGCTTTTGGCGGGCGCTTTGGTGGTGCTGGTCGCGTCAGCGGTGGGCGCGTGGGCTTTGGTTGGCCGCGTTTTGTCGCCTATCGACCGCTTGGCCGAAGCTGCGCGCACGGCTCCCGTGGAAAATGCGCGACTCCAGGCGCCCTCGGAAGATGCCGAAGTGCAGCGATTGGTGGGCACGCTCAACGACTTTTTGGTGCGCCTGCGCGAATCGAACCGCGCCAAAGACCGCTTCTACGCCGCCGCTTCGCACGAACTGCGAACGCCGCTCCAAGGGCTGGCGGGCTTTTTGGAAATCGGTCTGGCCCGCCCGCGCGAGCGCGACGAACTGGTCGAGATTCTGCGCGAAGCCCAGGATCAATCGCAGCGCTTGGTCAAGCTGACCCAAGATCTGCTGGCGCTCAACCAACTCGAAAACAACTCGGTGGGCGCTTCGATGGAACAGGCCGAAATCGATGTCGCCGATGTCGTCGAGCGCGCCCTCGGCCCGCTCGACCCGGTTCGGCTCGCGCGCAACTTGAGGTTGGAACTCGATCTGCCAAACGGCGCCGAAGCCGAAATCATGGCGCCCTGGAGTCACGTCGAAATGCTGGTGCGCAACCTCGTCGAAAACGCCCACAAATACGCGCCCGATGGCGGGCACATTCGCGTGCGCTGGCAAAACAACGCGTTGGGCGTGTGGAACACCGTCACTTGGAACCGCGCCGATGGACGCCTCACCGAAAAGAAGTTGGATCGCCTGTTCGAGCCGTTCTATCGCCTCGACGCTTCGCGCGAAGGCCAGGTCACCGGCAACGGTTTGGGACTGGCCATTTGCCACGCGATCTGCGAATCGAACGGCTGGCCCATCACGCTGCGCACATCAAGCAACGGCGAAGACGAACCCGGCCTCGAAGCGCGCATCGAATTCGCGCCCCCCACACCGATCATCGCGCCCGTTCGCGCCGAATCGCGCGCCGACAGTGGGCATCCACTGTTGCTGGAAGAATCAACTTCTTGAAAAGCGAAACGCCCGTGAAAATTTACTATCGCGTGCGCCGCAACATTTTAAGTTAGTGAGGAACCGTCCCAGATGTGATCGGGGTCGGGGTAGAAGGTGATACTGGGGCCATCCTTGGGGAACTTGATTAAGACGAGCCAACCACCAGGAACTTTCGCCCGGTAACACTCGGTTTCTCTACTTGCACTTATTGATACGAGTTGCTGCCAGTTGATCGTAGTTCTCCGCTTATGTTTTAACTCCTTTGAAATTTAAGATCACATCAATTCAACAATAGCAACATTGCGTTTTTAAACGTATTAGCTCTACTACAACTTGAACTACTCGGCGTGCAACGCGCCGTCTACGCCGCGCTCGATTTCGAGGCGCCGACCAAGCAGCCACAACACGTCCGACACGCGGTTCAAGTAGCGCAGCAATTCTTCTTCGTCGGCGACCTGTGAACCCTCGGTGCGCTCGAACTCGATCAAGCGAATGGCACACCGTTCGGCGCGTCTGGCCACGACGCGCGCGCAGTCGATGGCCGCGCCGTCGCGTGTGGCGCCGGGCAACGCCCAGTCGCCCAGCAAACCGGGAAGCTGTTCGATGTCCTTCACGAGATCGTCCAAGCGCTTGGTCATCTCGCTCGATACGCGGGTTTTGAGTTCACCCCGGCGCGAAGCGGGCGTGGCGAGTTCGGCGCCCACGACAAAGGTGTCGCGCTGCAACTGTTCGAGTTCGGTGCGCGTGCGCTCGTCGGGACAGGCGGCGCGGGCCAGGCCCAGAAAGGCGTTCAGTTCATCTTGGGTGCCGTAGGCTTCGACTTGCAAATCGGCTTTGGACACGCGCTCGCCCCAGATCAATCGGGTCTGGCCGCCGTCGCCCTGACGGGTCACGATGCTCATAATGAACGCGCAGTTTAAACACAGAAAACGCCCGCACCCTTGAAAAAGTGCGGGCGTTTTTGGGAAGGGTGTCAGTTGGAATCTGTGCTTTGCGCGCCAACCAGAACTTCTGGAGCCGGGATGTCTTCCCCTTCGACGGCGCGCACGTTGGCGGCGCGCCAGCCTTTGTCAGCCTTCGCCAGCTCAAAAGTCACGTCCTGCCCTTCTTTGAGAGAGCGATAGCCCTCGGTTTGAATATCCGAATAATGGACGAAAACATCTTCGCCCGAATCTTGTTCGATAAAGCCAAAACCTTTGGCGTCACTGAACCATTTCACTTTTCCTTGTGCCATGTGTTAGTTCTCCCGCATCCGCCGAAACCGTGACCCGGTTCTTGGAATAGCCCTCGTCACGATGTCAAATCAACCCCTGTCGGGAAAACCCGCACTGGAACTTGATTCGGACGGCAATTTTATGTGACAAAGCGAACTTCTGTCAAGACGACTGGCGGGTTTACTCTGGGGGCAACTCCCTTAATTTTTGCGCGCAGTTTTCAACTGGCCCGAAAGCTGGTCGTCGCTTTTGCCCAAACGAACGCGTCGCAATACGGACACAATCGAAGCGGGCACCCATCGGCAGCTTTAATTTTCCGCGCAACAAATGACGCTTCAATCGGGAAAAACGCCAAATCTCGCGGGTAAACTGGGCGCGAATGAATCCCAAATTCCTTTCGTATGTCGGTGCAACGCTCGCTTTTTCCCTTGCGGCGGCGCTTCCGGCGAACGCGCTTTCGGCTAAACAAGCGCCATTGATGACGCGCTTTGCGGCGCAGGTGAACCCGCAGAACCCGTTGCCCGAATATCCGCGCCCGCAATTGGTGCGCTCCGCTTGGATGAACCTCAACGGCGTGTGGCAATATCAACCCGGCAACGCCGGTGACGCGCTTCCGACGAATCGGAAGTTGACGAGCGAAATTTGCGTGCCCTTTCCCGTCGAGTCGGCCTTGTCAGGCGTGATGGAACATCACGAACGGTTGTGGTATCGCCGCAATTTCACGGTTCCCGCCGCGTGGAAGGGCAAAGCCTTGGTGCTCAACTTCGGCGCCGTTGATTATGAAGCCGAAGTGTTCGTCAACGGCAAAAGCGTGGGCTTGCATCGCGGCGGATACGAACCGTTCTCGCTTGACATCTCGCCATATCTCAAGTCGAGCGGCCCGCAGGAAATCATCGTGCGCGTCTTCGACCCGACCGATCTGGGCGGACAGCCGCGCGGCAAACAAACAACCAAACCGGGCGGCATCATGTATACGCCCACCACCGGCATCTGGCAGACCGTGTGGCTCGAACCTGTGGCTAAGACCTCCATCCAAAGCCTCCACATGGTGCCAGATATTGATGCGGGCGTTGTGCGCGTGACCGTCAACGTGCAAAACCCCACGCCGCGCACCTTCGCGGTTGTTTCCATCCAAGACGGGAGCCGCGCGGTTCAAAACGTTGTCCTCAAGCCCAATGTCGAAACGGCGATTCCAGTTCCAAACGCCAAGTTGTGGTCGCCTGATTCACCGTTTCTCTACAACGTGAATGTGCAACTGCAAGATGCGCCGAACTTGCGTGATGCGGAGCGGACTTTGTTTGGCAACTCGTTTCCGATTGACCAGGTCAGCTCCTACTTCGGGATGCGCAAAATCTCGGTTGGCAACGTCGGCGGCGTGCCGAAAATCTTGCTCAACAACCGCTTTGTTTTTGAAATCGGGCCGCTCGACCAGGGTTTTTGGCCTGACGGCATCTACACCGCGCCCACCGATGAGGCGCTGCGTTCGGACATTGCGACCGAAAAGGCGCTGGGGTTCAACATGGTGCGCAAGCACATCAAAGTCGAACCGGCGCGCTGGTATTATCACGCCGACAAGCTGGGCATTCTGGTGTGGCAGGATATGCCTTCGCCCAACTCCTACACAGACCATCCTCAACCCATCGACAAACCTGCCTTTCAAAAGCAACTCACCCAAACCATCACGACGCACTGGAATTCTCCGGCCATTGTGATGTGGGTGATCTTCAACGAACAGCAAGGGCGCCACGACACGGCTCAGTTGGTAGGCCTGGCCAAAACACTCGACCCGTCGCGTCTGGTGAACCGCGACAGCGGCGGCGGCTACGACGCCCCCGACCGCGAAGGCACGGTCGGCGACATCGACGACGTTCACTCTTATCCGCCGCCTGCGGCTCCGCATCCAAGCCCGACGCAGGCGCTGGTGTGCGGCGAATACGGCGGCATCGGCTACGTCATCAAAGAGCACTCCTGGCAAAAAGCCGGTTGGGGTTACACCTCGATTAGCAGCCCGCCCGAACTGGAAAACCTTTACGCCGAATTCGCCGGACAGGTGAAGAGTTTCCGCGACAACAAAAGTCTGAGTGCGGCGGTCTACACCCAGATCACCGATGTCGAAGGCGAGTCGAACGGCCTGATGACCTACGACCGCCTGCTCAAGCCCAACGTAGCCGAGATTCGTCTGGCCAACGAGTTCCGTTATCCGCTTCCGACGTATGTGCCGGTGTTGGCGACTTCGGAACAAAGCGCGCAAATTTGGAAATACACCATCCAGACGCCGCCCGCTGGCTGGACGCAGGCGAATTTCGACGACTCGAAGTGGCAATCTGGCAAAGGCGTTTTTGGCGGCGCCACCAATGAAGGCCCGCCCATCGGAACGCAGTGGGATTCCGACGACATCTATTTGCGCAAGACGTTCAATCCCGGTGCTCTGAGCGCTGATCAGATCGCGCAACTGGTGGTGCGCAACATCCACGATGACGACCTCGAAGTGTGGATCAACGGCGTGTCGGCCTACAAAGGCGGCGGCGCCGTCCACACCTATGAGAACAAGTCGCTTTCGGACGAAGCCAAACGCGCCATCGTGCCGAACGCGCCCAACCTGATCGCCGTTCACTGTCACGAATCGGGCGGCGACCAGGACGTGGATGTCGGGCTGCTCCAGCGTATCCCAGCCCCAGGCCGCAAGTAGTCTCGAACGTGTCTTTTCAGGGCGCCGGATTTTCAATCCGGCGCCCTTTTGCGTTTGGCATTTGTGCTGGCAATGGTTTAAAGCGTGTCTGAGAATCAGTTTGAGGATCTCCCGGAAGAGGGGTGCTTGTTGATTGGAAGAGGGCGAAAGCCCCGCCGCAGTAAAGTGGCAGTAGGGCTTTCGCCCTCTTCCAACGGGGGTTTTCCGGGCTACAACGAAAGCGCGTTCTGAAACGGGCCTTGGCCTCAGTCCAGATGGGGTCTTCCAGCTTTGTCGTGAAAGGCGATACAGCAATAACTGTAAGTGCATAGACTCGGCGGGTATGAACGCAAGAATACCTCTTCTGTTGCTGACGACTCTCGCCGCAGCACTTCCGGCTTTGGCATGGACTCCCAAACAGGCGCCGCTGATGACGCGCTTCGCCGCGCAGGTCAACCCGCAGAACCCGTTGCCCGAATATCCGCGCCCGCAACTCGTTCGTTCACAGTGGCTCTCGTTGAACGGCATCTGGCAATACCAACCGGGAGCCGAGGGCGATGCTCTGCCCACAGGTCAGGAGTTGGCCAGCGAAATTTGCGTGCCTTTTCCCGTTGAGTCGGCGCTGTCCGGCGTGATGGAACACCACGACCGCTTGTGGTATCGCCGCCAGTTTTCCGTGCCCGCCGCGTGGAAAGGGCAGAAGTTGATGCTCAACTTCGGCGCGGTCGATTACGAAGCCGAAGTCTTCGTCAACGGGCGCAGCGTCGGGGTTCATCGCGGCGGCTACGAGTCGTTTTCTTACGACATCGCGCCCTTTTTGAAGGGCCAAGGCCCGCAAGAACTGACGGTGCGCGTCTTCGACCCGACCGATTTGGGCGGGCAACCGCGCGGCAAGCAAACCCTCAACCCCGGCGGCATCATGTATACGCCGACAACGGGCATCTGGCAGACCGTTTGGCTCGAACCTGTTGCCAAAACCTCGATCCAAAGCCTGCACATGGTGCCGGACATCGACGCCAAAACCATCCGCATGACCGTCAACGCGCCGGGCGCCTCGGCGCAAAGCCGCGCGCTGGTTTCCATTAAAGACGGGGGCAAGGTCATCAAAACCGTCTCGATTGTGCCCAACGTCGAAGTGGCCATTCCCATTGCCAACCCGAAATTGTGGTCGCCCGATTCGCCGTTTCTTTATGATGTGGACGCTTCGCTCATGCAAGGAAAAACCGCCACAGACCGCGTGAACTCCTACTTCGGGATGCGCAAAATTTCGGTCGGTCTGGTCAATGGCATCCAGAAAATGCTGCTCAACAACCACTTCGTTTTTGAAATCGGGCCGCTTGATCAAGGCTTTTGGCCCGACGGCATTTACACGCCGCCGACCGAAAGCGCGCTTGTGGCCGATATTCAGTCGATGAAGACCTTCGGCTTCAACATGGTGCGCAAGCACATCAAAGTCGAACCGGCGCGCTGGTATTATCAGACGGACAAACTGGGTTTGTTGGTGTGGCAGGATATGCCTTCGCCCAACTCCTACACAGACCATCCTCAACCCATCGACAAAGCGGCTTATGACCAGCAACTCAACTCGGTCATCACCTCGCACTGGAACGCGCCGTCCATCATCATGTGGGTTGTGTTCAACGAAAGTCAGGGCCGCCACGACACGGCACGCATCGTGGATATGGCCAAAACGCTCGACCCTTCGCGCTTGGTGGACAGGGACAGCGGCGCGGGCTACGACAAAGACGACCACGAGGGCGCCGTTGGCGATGTGGACGACGTTCACTCCTACCCGCCGCCCAATTTCTCACCACCCAGCCCGACTCAAGCGCTCGCTTGCGGCGAATACGGCGGCATCGGCTTTCTCGTCAAAGGCCACACGTGGAAAAGCGAAGGCGGCGGTTACACCAACGTGACCGATCCCAAAACTCTCGAAGAAAACTACGGCCAATACACGGCGCTGCTCAAAAGCTTCCGCGACGAGCACGGTCTGAGCGCGGCGGTTTACACCCAGCTCACCGACGTGGAAACCGAACTCAACGGTTTGTTCACCTACGACCGCGTGCTCAAGTGTGACCCGAAAGAAATCGCCCTCGCCAACCGCTTTCAATATCCGGTGCCAACTTACCGCTCGATTGTGCCGACCTCGGAACAAACGACGCAGACGTGGAAATACTCCTTCGACAAGCCCGCCGACAACTGGACGAGCGCCTCGTTCGATGACAACGCCTGGCAAAGCGGCCCCGGCGGTTTTGGCACAGCGGGCACGCCGGGCATGGGCCACCTTGGGACGAGGTGGAACACGCCCGACATCTGGCTGCGCCGCACCTTTTTCCCCGGCAACTTGACTCCAACCCAGATCGCGCAACTGGTGATACGCGAGTATCACGACGAGGATTTGGAGATTTATATCAACGGCGTGCGCGCCCTGAGCTTGCCCGGTTTCAACGGTTCTTACGAATACCAACCGCTGTCGGGCGAAGCCAAAGCCGCTCTTGTGTCTGGCGGCGAAAACACCATCGCCGTGCATTGCCACCAAACCATCGGCGGCCAATTCGTGGACGTTGGCCTTGCGCAGAGAATCCCAGCAGTGAGGTAGAAACGCTTTGTGGACGCCAACGACACATCACATCGCAGCCGAACAATGTTATCGCCTCTCTTTAGAAGCTATTTGAAAAGCCATTGGAAGATGGACGGTCGCTGATTGGAAGAGGGCGGTAGCCCCGCTGTGATTTGGTGAGAGCGGGGCTACCGCCCTCTTCCAATCGGGTCTTCTCACGTAAAATTGGCTTTTCAAATAGCCTCTCAAGCACAACGGCGCCCGTTCTTCCGAGGAACGGGCGCCGTTGTGCTTGAGACATCGCGTTTACCAACCGAGTCTACGGTGGGTCGTTTGAAGCATGGTCTGAGATGGCTTTGCGTTGGCCACTCCAATTTTGAAGGCGCGTTTTCGGGATGCCAACGGTGTGATAATATTGTTGAGAACTGGACGCCTTTTAGTGAAAGCGACTTCTGTTGTCTAATGAACTCCTCACGCGTTGTTTCTCGTCCCCTCGCCGGTCTGTTGGCCGGGGCGATTTTGTTTTGTCCCCCCTGGCGCGCCCTGTGTCGGGGGCACCCAAATTTTCCTATGATGCGCCCAGTCAGGGCAGTCACGTCGCGGCGCTCGCCCTCAACGAAGACGGTTCGTTGTGGGTGGGCATGGAAGACTTCGCGGTGTGGAATCGCACCGTCGACAACCGGGGCGAGCAGCACTGGCGCCAGTTCACCGTGAAAGACGGGCTGGACGATAACAACGCCTATGCCGTTGCGGGCGACCATCGGGGCCGGGTGTGGATCGGCCATCGCAATCACGGGGTCAGCGTGTGGAACGGACAGAGTTGGAAGAACTACGGCCCGCTCGACGGGCCACTGGGCGAGCGCGTCTTCGACATCGCGGTGTGCCCGACCGATGGCGACGTGTGGATCGCTACGAATGGCGGGCTTTCCCGCTATTCGGACAAAACCAATTCCTGGTCGTATTTTTCGCGCGCGAACGGGATGGTGGCCGACCAGATCAACGCCATCGCCTTTGACACGGCGGGCAACATCTATTGCGGCACGCAGGAAAGCGGCGTCGCCATCGCGCACGCGGCCAAAAACTACGCCGACTGGAAGAACGTTTTAGCCGCTTCCTCTATGCCCGACCGCGCCAAAGGAGCAGGGTTGCCCTCGAACCGGATCAACGACATTTTGGTCGCGCACGGCACCTCGGATGGCACAGGAGCCGGATTTCTCTACGCCACGACCGACAACGGGCTGGCGTGGAGCCGCGACCGGGGCGCGACCTGGCAATTCGTGCGCGGCGCCGATTGGAAGGCCAACGTCGAGGGTCTGGCCAAAAAAACCGTGCCCGTTTCGGTTCCCGTGAGTGAAGACGAACTGCTCGCGCAGGATTGGTCAACGTGTCTGGCGGAAGATCGTTCGGGTCTGCTTTGGGTCGGCCACCGGCGCAAAGGCTTTGAATCGCGCGACCCACGCACCATGCGCTCGACTTACGCCAGTTCCGACACGCCTCTGGCCGAAGACGATCAAGATTACGTGCGCGCCCTGCTCGACGCGCCGGGCATCGGTTTGTTAGGTGGGCGCTACGGCAATCCGAGCAACCCCGGCGTTTTCCAGATCGGCAAAGAACCGGACACTCCTGTCCAAGCGCCGCGCCCGCAAACGGGGGCCGCGCCTTTTCCCTCAGTCGCCGCGCCACTCGATGCGGCGCAACTGAACGCCCTCAGCACGCGCCTCGCGCGCCTTTCGACTCCGCTGCAGCCGGGAGACGCCGCGTTTCTGGGCGAGGATTGGGCCACCCAGGGCGATTGGGTGGGACGCTACGGACGCGGGCACGCCACCCTTGCGGCGATGGAAGGCGGCAGCCGCGAACAATTCGAGAAGCTGACGTCGGGAGAAAATCACGTTTTTGAAGGCGCGCCCGGCTATTCCGTGAAAGCGCAAACCGGCCCGCATCGCAAAGCCGGACTTCAGCCGTTCGTGACCTTTGCCAACACCCAGATCCACGATTCGCTGTGTGACCCGCTGCTTGGCCATCGCCGTCAGGCCGAGTGGATAGACCTGAGCAACTCGTTCGTTGGCCTGTATCCCTGGGCCTATGACGGGCCGGACATCTGGCTTTCCGTGCAAGTGCCTGCGGGACTGCACCGCGCGAGCCTGTATTTCCACAACAAGGACGGCGAGTCGGGCACTGACCGCTTCCGCGATTTTCCGGTCGACGTCAAGAGTGTTGCAACCGAAGAGGCGCCCGCGCCGCTGGAAAAGTTCGACCTCAAAGCGCGCCTCGAAGCCGTGCAAAAGTTGCAGCGCCAACTCGCCCTCGCGCGCACCAACGCGCCCGGCAGCCCTGAAGTCACGTCGCTCAAAAAGCAAGTCGCCGACGCCCGCGGGCAATTGATGCAGGGCGTGGCCGCGCCCAACAACGACGCCGATCTGCGCCGCATTGACGCTTTGCCGACACTGGCTCATGTGCGCGTCACCGATTTCTGGGGCGGCGTTTACAAACAGTTCGCGTTGCGCGGCCCGGCGACGTTCTACTTCAAAGTCCGGCGCAACCATAGCAACGGCACGACGATGGCCGGGGTGATGCTCGACGCCCTGCCCGACCCAAAAACCCCGGCGACGGCGGCGTCCTCTCAGCCCCTGCCCTGGATGAACGGCGTCGCTTATGATGCGCCTGCAATCGAAGACGCGACGAACGTGGCGAACCCGCAGTTGCTCGCCGCCGCGCGCAACCTGTGGTCACAACTCGATGAAGCGGCGTGGAAAAAGGGAGGCCAGGGCGTCCAAAGGTCACTCCGTCTGCAAGCCTTGCGCGCCGCCATCGCTGCGGGCGCGTCGCCATCGCTTGTGGCCAACTGGCGCTGGAACTTGCAACTGTGGAACGATGACGAACGGGCGACCTGGAACGAAACCATGAAACGCGCTTTTCCCTGGAGCAAGTGAGGAATCGCTGCAAATCGGGCGAGCAGCACGTGGATGTCATAGCAGCGCATCCCGGCTACTGGACGCCAATATAGCGCGGGACTACCGTCCACTTCCAATCTTGGTGCCTCAACTTGATCGGAAGTGGACGGTAGTCCCGCCGGAACACCCAACCGGAACCGCTATAATGCACCCCACTTCACCGGGCGCTGGACTTGGAGTTCAGCGCCCGGTGTTCTTTTGCGCGACCGCGCCACAGGCACCACAAAAGGGGCCAGTTCGATTACCCGCGCCCGCATCTTGCTAAAATGAGACGGGTTTCCGCTCCCCGCGCCGGAGTTGAAGCCACGTTTTTCTCATGCAAACCGTCGCTTCAAGTTCCGAATCCACAACTCCACCCAAGTCCAAAGGCACCGTCATCATCATCGGCTCCGGCCCGATTCGCATCGGTCAGGGCATCGAGTTCGACTACGCTTCGGTTCACTGCACGCGCGCCATTCGCGCGGCGGGCTATGAAGCCGTCGTCATCAACAACAACCCCGAAACCGTTTCCACCGACTTCGACATCTCCGACCGCTTGTATTTCGAGCCATTAACGCTCGAAGATGTCTTGAACGTCGTTGACAGGGAACAACCGCTCGGCGTCGTGGTTCAGTTCGGCGGACAAACCGCGATCAACCTCGCCAAACCGCTCGACCTCGCCGGAGTTCCGATTCTGGGCACGCAGTTCGACTCGATTGACCTGGCCGAAGACCGCGACCGTTTCGACACGCTGCTCGTTCGACTGGGCATCCCCAAACCAGATGGAAAAGCCGTCACGACGACCGATGCCGCTGTGAAGGTCGCGGCAGAAATCGGCTTCCCGGTTCTGGTTCGACCGAGTTACGTCTTGGGCGGACGCGGAATGGAGATCGTCTATAACGAGCCGGATTTGCGCTCTTATATGCGCACCTCGACCGAAGTGAGTTCGGATCGCCCGATTCTGGTGGACAAATACATCACAGGAAGGGAAGCCGAAGTCGATGTCATTTGCGACGGCGAAACCTGTTTGCTGCCCGGCATCATGGAACACATCGAGCGCGCAGGCGTGCATTCGGGCGACTCGATGGCCGTTTATCCGCCGCAAAATTTAAGCGCGCGCCTCATCAAACAAATCGAAGATTACGCCATTCGCGTCGCGCTCGAACTCAAGGTCAAAGGTTTGATGAACATCCAATACGTGTTGGAAGGCGAACAGGCGTTCATCATCGAAGTCAACCCGCGCGCGAGTCGAACCGTGCCTTATCTGAGCAAAATCACTGGCGTGCCGATGGTGGATTTAGCCACGCGCGTGATGATGGGCGAAAAGCTAATTGACTTGGGCTACAAGTCGGGTTTGTATCCAACGCCCGATCAAGTCGCGGTCAAAGCGCCGGTTTTTTCGTTCCAAAAACTGACGATGGTAGACACCGACCTCGGCCCGGAAATGAAGTCAACCGGCGAAATCATGGGCGTGGACAACACTTTTCCGCGCGCGCTTTACAAAGCGATGGTCGCTTCGGGCTACGACATTCCCCTGCCCGGCGAAGAGCGCGGACACGGCGCCATCATCGTCACTTTGTCCAGCGATTCCAAAGATGAAGGCGCCCCGGTTGTGCAGGGGTTCGCCGACTTGGGCTATAAAATCTTCGCAACCGAAGGCACCAAACGTTCTTTGGAAAAGCACAACGTCCCGTGCGAACTCGTCCACAAAATCCGCGAAGATGAGCCAAACATTTCGACGATGCTCCGCGAAGCGAAGGTGGATTTCCTGCTCAACACGCCCGAACGCGCCCGAACGCCCGAACGCGACGGCCTCAAAATCCGCCGCGCCGCCGTTGAAAACGGCGTGCCCTGTTTGACTTCGCTCGACACGGCCAAAGCACTTTTAACGGCGCTGCAATATGTGTCGCAACAGAAAGTTGTGGGAGTGCGCAGCGTGAACACGTATAAAGTGGCGGCTAAACCGTAAGTTAGAAGTGGGCCTTTGGAGCCATAACAGCAAAAACCGTCAAACACAAGCCGAACATCGGGCTTACAATTTCTTAGGTGAACGCCAAACGCAGACCACAGGAAGATCCAAGACAACTTCGGCGCCGGAGTGAATTGTTGGAAGCCGTGGTCGGGCAACTTGACACGGAGGCGCAAGATGGGGCCACAGGCAGCGGTGAAGTGATGGCGGGGCGCGCGTTTTTGAGCCGCTATCACTTCCAGCGCGTTGCCAAAAACGCGCTGGGCGAGACGCCAGGGGCGATGCGCCGCCGTTTGTTGCTCGAACGCGCCGCGTTCGATTTACGCTCGACGCCCAAGCCGGTTCGAGAAGTCGGCCTTGAAGCAGGCTATGAGTCGTTGGGCGGCTTTTCGCGCGCCTTTCGCCAGTTGTTTGGAAGTTCGCCCAGTGCATATCGCCGCTCGGCGCGCGCCATTCGCTGGTTGCCCGGAAACAGCGGCGTTCACTACGACTCGCAAACGCGGGAAGCTGTTTGCTATTTACCAGGAGGAAAAAACATGGACTTGATGGATCGCTTATTCGAGAGTGACTACACCTCGAAACGCCGGATTTTCGCGTGCGCCCGTTTGCTGAGCGATGCTCAGTTGGACGCGCCACTTGCCTTCCGGCACAACTTGATGCGGTTTTGTGAACCGGCTCGCACGCTCCGCGAATCGCTGAGCCACATCGCGGGCGAAGGATGGGTGGATATGATGTTCGACCGCGTGGGCTGGCAACCTGAAGACCCCGGTTATCGCCACATCACGGGCATTTCGGTGGGCGCGATGAGCGAGCGGTTCGAGGGCTTTTCCAAAGCCCGCGACGCCTTCGTGCGCAAAGTGCGCGACGAGAACCTGTGGGATCAAGAATGGGTGGATGACGCGTGCGACCCGCCCGAAACCTTCGCCATTGGCCGGGTCATCGAGGAGACGCTCACCGGGCAAATCGCCAATCGCCTGATGTTGGAGCGAATGCTTGAACAGATGGGCTTTCAACTTCACGAGATGGATATCGTTGCCGCAAGTGAACGAAGCTAAATGGCGCAACCCAAACGGGCCGGAGCAATCGCTTCGGCCCGTTCTTTGGGCGAAAACTAAAGCGCATCCCCCGATTGCGGCAGTCCCGCTCCATGATGCCGTTCGATCAAGACATGCTGCAAGTCACTGTCCCAACGCCAATCGTTCGCTAATTTTGAGCGCAAATCCCGCCGCAATCACCGCGTTTTGCGCCGCGCCCACATCGTATTGGACGCAGAAAATCTCGACTTCGCGCGACGCTGAATCAAACACCGCGAAGCGAGAAAGCGGGTTTCCATCGCGCGGTTGGCCAACCGAACCGGGGTTGACGAGCGTTTTCCAGCCGTCACCGCAAGTGGAAAAACGCCCGCCGTCTTTCCACTTGCGCTCTTCGACTTCGAGTTTGCGACCCGGCACGTTCAGTTGCGCCAGCGAAGCCGCGTGGTGCGTGTGGCCGAAAAAACATAAGTCGCACTGTAGGAAATCAAAGGTTTTGCGGCAGAGTAGCGGCCCTGAATATAGCATTCGAGCGGCAAATCGAGCGAAGCGTGAACCGCTTCAAAATCCCATTCTTTCCAAATTTGATGTGGCGATAGCGAGCCTAAAAACTCGCGGTTTTGCTGGGTCAAAACGCTCGCCGTCCAGCGAGCCGACAGTTGCGCGGACGTTTTGAAGCGTTCGATGATTTCGTGACCAAGCGCCGCCGCGTCGTGGTTGCCGAGCAAGCAAATCGCGCGGCGTTCGCGTAACAAATCACAGCACTCGTTCGGTTGGATTCCGTAGCCCGCGATGTCGCCCAGGCACAGCAATTCATCGTGTTCGGGCGCGACTTTCAAGACGGCGCCAAGTGCGGGAAAGTTGGCGTGAACGTCGGACAAAACGAGAATTTTCATTAGCGCAAGCGAAAGTTTGGCGGATTCTCACCCGCTTCTCAGACGATTTGGAGGCTGCGTGTGTTGAACTGCCACTCGGATGTTTTCTTTCAAACTTGGCGTTTTGAGTGCCTTCGTTCTCGCGCTTCCTTCGGTTGCCCCCGCCCAGAGTGCTCCGCGTGGGCCTCTCGTCAGCCTTGGCCTTTCCCAAAACAACTCCCTCTATTCGCCTGGCGAGAAACCTGCGATCTACATCAAAGACTCCTTACCCAATGGATTCAACGTGCCCACCAAGGATTTGTATCATCTCGCCGCGACGTGGAAATTGGTGGGCGAAGGCGGCTGGGATTACCTGACGATGGATAGCCGCGCGCACCGACTTTACATCCCGCGCGGAACACGAATTCAAGTTCTCGATTCGCGAACGGGCACATTAATCGGCGAAGTTCCCGGCGTAACCGGCGTTCACGGAGTGGCTCTTGATGCCGAATTGCATCGCGGCTTTGCGACAAGTGGCAGAGACAACACCGTGTTAGTCTTCGACACGCAAACGCTTAAGCCCATCGGCCAACCCATTGCTGTGGGCGACCGGCCCGACGCCATCACCTTTGATCCGATCACCAAACGGGTGTTTGCTTTTGATGCGGGCGAAGGGGCAAACGGCAACGCGGCCACCATCATCGACGCGCAGAGTTTGAAGGTGCTGCAGACCGTGCCCCTGGGAAGCAACCCCGAATCCGCCGTGCCCGATGGCAAAGGCAGCGTGTGGGTCAACATCGAAGGTAGCTCGGAACTCGTGCAACTCGACGCGGCGAGCGGCGTAATCCTGGGCCGTCATTCGCTTGCGCCGGGGGAAGGGCCAACGGGAATCGGCTTCGATGCTGACAATGGCCGCGTGTTTTCGGGTTGCGCGAACAAAAAGATGATCATCACTGACGCCAAAACCGGCCAGCAATTCGCCGTGCCCATTGGCGAGGGCGTGGACGCGGGCGCATTCGACCCGAAATCGCATCTTGCGTTCGCCTCGAACGGGCGCGACGGCACGCTGTCGGTTGTCAACGTCGTCAACGCCCAAGTGGTCATTGTGAACACGGTTGCCACCCACGTCGGCGCGCGCACGATGGCACTCGACCCGACGAACGGCGATGTCTTCGTTGTCGCGGCAGATTATCTGTCCGCCGAACCGGTGGCCGCAGGAGAGCGACCCAAACGCCCGAAGATGGCGCCGGGAAGCGCGATTGTGATGAAATTCCAGCGGAACTAAAACCATGACCAAAGAACTGATCACCATGCTCTGCGAAGCGGGCAAAAACGAACTGGAACGCACTTTCGCCGCCGTTCCCGACGACAAACTGACCTGGAAACCCGCCGAAGGCGCGCGCACGGCGCTCGATGCTTTCGGTCAGGGCGCGCAAGGATTGCAAATGACCGTTGGCCTCATCCAATCGCGCGGCGAAGGTATGGCGAACATGGATATGCGCGCGATGATGAGCCAGATGGCGCAAGAGCGCGCCACTTGGAGCCGCCAGGACGCGATGACGCACATGGAAACCGGCTGGTCGCAGTTCAAAGCCGCCGTTGAACCTTTGACCGATGAGGAATTGGGCGCGCCGATCACCATGCCCTTTGGCGGCGGCACGACGGCGCCGATGGCGTTCTGGATCATGACGGCGTATCGCAACCTCGTGTCGCGCTTCGCCCAGATCAACTACATCCAAACCCTTTACGGCGACTCGCAACCGCATTGAGATAGTTCTCGCAAAGGCGCGAAGACACAAAGATGTTTTTAGCAGAACTGGCTCAGCAATCAAAAGAACACACGGCGCGATTCAATTTAGAGAATCGCGCCGTTGAAGGCTGTGAGCAGAACTTATACAATCTACTCAAACAAGACCTCGGAGAGACGTTGTTCTATCTTCGGGGTTTGTCTTTGGATGAATTGAAGTTCTTTTTCGTGCAGCACAAGTTGATTTCCGACCCACACTGTAATGCGCCTCGCATTGGGAGCCGGGTGACTTTCGGTTGCCAAAGCACCTCTTGGATTTAACGGAGTCGAACCGTTTGGCTGGTATGATTTGGAAAGCGGCGAGGATGGCGAAATCAGCGACGACTGGATGGTCTGGGAACAGATGCGCGATGAAGAAGGAAAATTAACCGAGTTTTCGCGCTTCTAATTGGGAAATGCAGGCGATTATTTTGTTTTCTCACGGCTCGGTGTTATGCGGCGCGGGCGAAAATTTGTTCGACTTCGCGCGCCAGATGGAAGCGCGCGGCGATGCGCCCATCGTTGAGGTCGGCTTCCTCAACTATTCGCAACCAACCTTTGAAGACGCGTTTGCCAAGTGTGTTGAGCGCGGCGCGACGAAAATTTCGGTTGCGCCTTATTTTCTGGTTGCGGGTTACTTCGTTGGTGTGGCGTTGCCGCCCAAAGTCGAAGCGATGTGCGAACGATTTCCCGATGTCGAAGTTGTGACGGCGCAGGCGCTCAAAACGCACGAATTGCTGGCGCAGGCGATTCTCAACTGCGCAGGTCGCGCGCAAAAACCGGATAAGTGGCGCGAGATTCTGGACGAGGCGCCCAAATTCTGCCTTGATAACCCGGCGTGCCCGCTGAACGGCACGCCCCAATGTCCGCTTCGTCCCACAGCACGCGAAGAAATTGAGGTTGCCGTATGAAAAACGCTCTTTTAGTGATGGTTCACGGTTCGCCGCGCCCAGCGTCCAACGGCGCGATGTTCGCCGTGGTCGAACAAGTGCGCGCCCTGAACGCGTTCGACTTGGTGTCGGTTGGCTTTATGGAACTCAACGACCCGCCGATTCCCAAAGCCATCGACGAACTGGTTTCCCAAGGAGCGACTTCGGTTGTCGCTGTTCCCTATTTCTTGCATACAGGCACACACGTCGCCGACGATTTGCCAACTTTGCTCGAAGAAGCGCAGGCGAAACACCCGCACGTCTCGTTTTCGATGGGCGATTATCTGGGCCATGACCCGCTTTTGATGGACGTGCTGGCGGCGCGGGTTGAAGAAGCGTAATTTTGGCAATCGGACGTTAGGTGGTATTCAACCACCGGCATCCGGGCGCTTTGCCCAGGAGTTCTCTGGACGCTCTCTTTTCCTTTTCGAGGAGGGGTCGCGGTGTTTTCACGTCCGGCTTTTGCACTTGACAAAGCCGGATGCCGATGGTTTGGCACCACCAAATCAGCTTCTAACGCCTATTTGAGCGTGATGAGCGGCCCCAGCTTGTCCATCCGTTTTTCGCCGATGCCTTTCACGTTGTCCAAATCGGACAGGGATTTGAAGCGCCCGTTTTCCTGGCGATAGGCTAAGATGCGTTCAGCCATTTTCGGCCCGACTCCTGGCAAACGTTGCAATTCTACCAGACTCGCCGTGTTCAAGTTGACCGGATGAAGCCGCAATTGCGCTTCGTCTTTTTTGCCGGACGGCGCAGGTATAGCGACAGTTTTCGTTGGTGAAGCGGGCGCGACGGGCACCGAAGCGACGGGCACCGAAGCGGCGGGCGCTGATTCGGATACGGACGAAACGGGCGGCGTGGCAGGCGCGGGAACAGGCACTTCGCGCACGATGACGATGGGCGTGGGCGCAACTTTGGGCGCAGGCGCGGCTTTGAGCGGCACTTCGATCTTGGCGCCATCTTCGACAAACGCAGCCAAGTTCAAGGCGTTTGGATCGGAGTTTGGTGCGGCGCCGCCCGCTTTTTGCAGCGCATCGCCCACGCGCGCATCGGCGTTTAGCGAATACACGCCGGGTTTGCGAACCGCGCCCGCGACGTGAACGCGCACTTTGGCCACGCTTGCTGATTTGGCGATAATCGGGCCAAGAGGCATCGGTCTCTGCGCGCGAACTCCCAAACCGTAAACCCAAAAATAAAAGCAGTAAGCGGCCAGAAGTCCTGCCGCCCACGCCCACGCGCGATTCCACTTCGGGCGCGGCGCGGCGTCGTTTAGCTCAGCGTGTTGCGATAAGTCGTGTTGCGATAAGTCGAACTCTTCGCCGCGCGGCTCGCCCACCGAATCGGGATTGTCTCTCCAGTGGGAATCGGGTGGCGGATGTTGGGGAGGAGGCGCCAATCGCGGGGTTTTGTCGGCGGGTGGAAGCATTGGCGCCAAGTTTAAGTGGCTCATTCGAACGGTGTTTTTCAGATTTACTGGCGCCAATATTGAGTGAAAACATCGGACAACGGGCACGAAATCGGTTAACTTTGAGGCTTGTTATGTCTGCACAACCCAACTGCGATTTAGGACTCATCGGCTTGGCCGTGATGGGCCAAAACCTCGTGCTCAACATGGAGTCGAAAGGCTTCACCGTCGCCATCTTCAACCGCACCACCTCCGTCACCCAGAAACTGATGGAAGAATGGACGCCCGTTGGCAAGCACATCGAGGCCGGTTACACGCTCGAAGAGTTCATCGGTTTGCTCAAGCGCCCGCGCAAAGTGATGATCATGGTTAAAGCGGGCACGCCTGTCGATGCCGTCATCGCCCAACTCATTCCCCTGCTGGGAAAAGATGACGTCATCATCGACGGCGGCAACTCGCTGTTCACCGACACGCTGCGCCGCGAAAAACAACTCAAAGAACTGGGCATCTATTTCATCGGCACCGGCGTTTCGGGCGGCGAAGAAGGCGCGCTCAAAGGCCCGTCGATTATGCCCGGCGGCGATCCGGTCGCTTATTCGTTCATCGAGCCGATTTTTACCAAAATCTCCGCGCACGTGCCCGATACCTTGGCTCCTCTTCAAGCCGATGGCACAATGCGCCAGGCTCCGTGCTGCACCTACATCGGGCCGGACGGTGCCGGTCACTACGTGAAAATGGTGCATAACGGCATCGAATACGGCGACATGCAGCTCATCTGCGAAGCGTATGCGCTGCTCAAGAACATTCTGGGCCTCGATGCGGCGCAGTTGCACGACGTGTTTCTCAAGTGGAACGAAGGCGAACTCAACTCTTTCCTCATCGAGATCACCGCCGACATCTTCACGCGCATCGATCCCGATACCGGACAGCCTTTAGTGGATGTCATTCTCGACCGCGCCGGTCAAAAGGGCACCGGCAAATGGACGCTGCAAAGCGCGCAGGACTTGGGCATTCCGGTTTCGACCATCAACGCGGCAGTTGAACAACGCATCGTGTCCTCGATGTTAGAGCAGCGCCACGCTGCCTCGAAAATCTTGCCCGGCCCTTCTCCAACGCAGTTCACGGGCGACCAAGACGCTTTCATCGAATCGGTTCGCCAGGCGCTCTATGCTTCGAAGATCGTGTCCTATGCGCAAGGTTTGGCCTTGTTGGGAGCGGCTTCCAAAGAATACAACTGGAACTTGAGCGTGGGCAACATCGCGGCGATCTGGCGCGGCGGGTGCATCATTCGCGCGAAATTCCTCGACCGCATCACCGAAGCTTATGGCCGCGATTCGAGCCTCGTCAACTTGATGCTCGATCCCTATTTCACCGATATCATGGCCAAAACGCAGGACGGCTGGCGCGAAATCATCGCCGAAGGCGCGCGCACCGGCATCGCGGTTCCGGCCATGAGCGCCTCGCTCGGCTACTACGATTCCTACCGGGACGCGCGCGGCCCGCAGAACTTGCTGCAAGCCCAGCGCGACTACTTCGGCGCCCACACCTACGAGCGCACCGACAAACCCGGCTCGTTCCACACCGACTGGTTCGGCTTGGAAGAAGAGCGCCTCAAGCCGCACGGCGACACCAAATTCGATTCCGGCGTGGCAGGCCAAGAGCCGGGAATGCCAACGCCGCCGCAAACGTCGTAGTTCGGAGCCACAGATGAACACGAAGGACACAGATGATTTTTGATTCTGTGTCCTTCGCGTTTTGACACTGCTTTTGAATTTCTATGAACGCGCCTTCATCGAAGTGCGGCGCGCGAGCCATCTGTGGTTTTGGCGGGGCGATTCTCTGCCACAAACACGCGAAGAGTGGCGCTTGGCGCTACACACAGTTGCCAAACGTGCCGATGTGCCGACACGGAAGCGTATCTAGCTCGATAGCCGGATTTTTGGCGGGCGGGTCGCCTTTTGTGCGACATCTGGCGTTTGCCGAGTGGGTGCAAAACAACGAAGCGCGTTTTCGCGCCGTTTTAGGTGAAGGCGAACGCTTGTGCGGCGAATGGCTGGCCCTAGCTCACGGCACGATCTACGATTTGCCGCACGAACCGTTCGTCGCCTTCGACTTGATGCGAGGCGAAACCCGAACAACTCTCGATGAGTTGCTGGGCCGCTTGCACGGCGACTTCATTACCCCACGTGAGCTTCATCGCGGCGGCGCCTTTTCGGTTGAGCAGATGTTGGAACACCTCGAACCCAGCGATCACGGCGCGCGCCACGGAGTTGAAGGCGCGGTGCGGCGCGTCGAACGATTCGACCCGAAGCGCAAAATCAAAGTCGTTGAGTTTCTCTCCAAATACGGGCGAGTCGACAAAGTGGAGGGCAAGTATTTGCTGCGCGATGACGAACGGAGAAACCCGCGATTTGGTTGTGGGCGCCACAAAAATCGGGCGCATAACGGCGCGTCCTTCGTCAGTCTGAGAGAAACGCCATGAAATCCGCCTTTCTCCTCTTTCCCGTTCTGGTTTTGTGTGCCGTGGCGCGGGCCGAGTCACCCGACTCGATTCCCGATCCGAGCAAAGCTCGCGGCTCGATTACGCGGTCTTGGGTTTACGACGGCGCGCGCGTGCTCGATGTCAATCAACGGCGGCACATTGATGACGCGATCAACGCACTGGAAAAGAAGACGGGCGCTCAAATACTCGTGGTGACAGTGCAAACGCTGGATGGGATTCCCATTGAGGAATACGCCAATTCGGTTTTTCGGCGCATTAGCGTCGGGAACAAAGATAAAGATGATGGCGCGATGTTTTTGTTCGCCATCAAAGACAGGAAGTGGCGCGCGGAAGTTGGCCCCGGTCTACAAGATCGTTTGACTGACGCGCGTGCAGGAGCTATCATGCGCGATAGCGTTCCGTCAGCGTTCCGGCGTGGTGATTATGGCGGCGGAGTTTTGACCGCTGTGCAAAACGCCTCCAACATCATCCAGGGCGGTGGACGGCCCACACCACAACGCGAAGTGCCGCAGTCAGCACCACCCGCAGGTGTTGTATCACCTTCATCGAGTGGAAATGATGGATCGTCTGAATTTCCATCAGATGGAGACGGCGTTCCCACAGGCAATGGTTTTCCTTCGGGCGGTTCGTATCGCGTTTATCCCGCAACGGCGCCTTCATCGGGCGATTCTTCTGGTGGCTTGCTTCTCCTTGGTCTGCTGGCGGCGGGCGGGATTGGCGCCATGATGTATCTCGGCTCGCGCCCGCGTAAGTGCCCGCGCTGTCAAACCGAAATGCAAGAAACCGAGGCCGCTTCTTCCGAGCTTTCGCCCGCCAATCAATGCGAACAAGCGATCGGCTCGCGCCACTTTGTGCGCTACGGTTGTGCCAAGTGCGGCTTTTCGCAGATCGAGCCGCGCAACGTCGCTTTTTCCCGCTTCACTCAATGCTCGGCGTGCCACAACCTGACGGCGCAAAGAATTTCGCGCGCGTTGCAGCAGCCAACTTATTCTCACGTAGGCTTGGAAGAAACAACCGAGCAGTGTTTGTTTCCACCGTGCCGTCACATTTGGCGGCGCCAGCGCACGCTACCGCGTTTGCAACGCTCTTCATCAGGCGCTGTGATCATCGGCAGTGGTATAGGTGGGTTTGCCGGGGGGCTGGGTTCAGGTTCTGATGATTCGGGAAGCTCGGGCGGCGGTTCCTATGATGGCGGCGCAGGCGGCTTTGGCGGCGGCGATTCCGACGGCGGCGGCGCAAGCGGAGGTTGGTAAATTCGAAATTCATTCATGCAACAACCACAACACCCCTCTTCGCCCAAACGATTCTCCGATGCGCAGGCGCGCGCGATTTACCAACGCGCCGCGCAAATCGAATCAAAAACGCTGTTTGGCCCCGATGATGATTCGCTGTCGCGCGATCAACTTGAACAAGCCGCCAACCGTGCCGGGATTTCCGACCGCGCCGTGGAAGCGGCCATCGCTCAACTCGAACGTGAACGCGAAGCGGCTCGCCAGCTCGCGGTTACAAAATCGAAGTCGCGCCGGCAAATCGCCATTGGCGCGGGCGCGTTGGGCGCGTTTCTGCTGCTCAAGGGCGCCTTGAACCAGCGCGCCTTGAGTTCGCGTTTGGCGGGCGTGGAAGCGGCGCGTGCGAACGTGGAAGTGGCGCTTCAACGGCGCCAGGACTTGGTGCCCAACGTGTTGTCGCTCGCCAAAACGAACCTTCAAAACGAAACCGGACTGATCCGCGCCTTGAATCGCCCCGATGTCGATGCCGCGACACTTGGCCGCGCGGTGACGGAGTTGCAAAATCGAGGCATTCAAGCGGGCGCTCTCGATGAAGTGGCCGGAACTGAAAACCGCATCGCTGTTGCGCGCCGCCGATTCAACGAAAACGCGCTCGCTTACAACAGCAAAGCGGGCGCATTCCCCGCGTCGGCGTGGCGCGGTGTGTTTGGTTTTCCAGCTAAAGTCGAAGGCTTTCAGGCCGATAAAAGTGCGCAAGTGGCGCCCAAGTTTTAAGTTGCAACCTCCCATTGTTTCGCCGCAAGGCGAAGGCGAGGGTTCGGCTTAAAAAGCGCGCCGCGCGCTTTTTCGTCTGGCGCGCCCTATTTGGCGGATTGATTGTCTGCCCTGTGCTCGCAGCAGAAATAGTTCACCCCTGGCGAATTGGCTAATTGAACACGTCGAATGCCAACCGAGTGGTTCGACTATTCACGCTTGAGCTTGGCCTCTGGAGTAACCCTCATCTTATTGAGCGTGTTAGCCTGGCTCGTCAGCGCCCAACGGGAGCACCAAAAATCGGGCGCCCAAACACTTGGAGTTGTGAAAACAGAAGCGTTTGCAAACCGCCTTCGCGCGTGGGCGTGACACTGTTTTTATGTCGCCCTTTTTGATTCGTCCGTGGGATCGCCCGCGCCCAAAACTTCATCCGCCTTTGCCCGATTCCGTTCACGAGTTCAGCGGCAAAACCTACCAGACCCGCGCACGGCACGGTTTAACTTTCGTGCGTGAAAGCGGACGAAGCGACGAGTGGTTGCTCGCCTTTGATGCGAGTTACAACGGGGATTTTGAAGACGAAATGAAGCGTGGACGCATGGCGCGCTTCGTGTTGCTGCCGTTTGAAGCCGAAACGTGGCGCCGCGAGTTTCCGCTCTTTTTCCGGCCCGACGGGACGGGCTGGCTACGCGAGTCGTGGAACCGCGAAGACATCGAGCTCGCGCATGATTTGTCGCTCCACGAATGGCTGGAGTCGCCCGCGAGTTCGGTTTTTCCCTTCGCCGCCGAGCTGTTCAAACGCGAAATCGCGCCGCAACTGGAAGCGATGAACTGGCCCAAAGGCCGCGATTTGGCCCTCGAATTCGCGGGCGGCACCAAGCGGGAACTCGAAGCAATCGTGGGTTTTGCACTGGCATTGGAAGACGCGGTGCGCGGTTCGGGCAAGCTCATTCGCGCGACGTTTCAAGCCGAATCGCCATTTTTCCGCGCCGGAGTTTTCGCCGTGCAAGCCGAGCGCGGCGAAGTCGATTTGTGGTTCGATGAGCAAGCCGCCCCACCTCAGTCCTTTCCAGCAAGCGAGAAAAGAGGCAATGGCGAACGCGTGAGATTGCCGTGGAAACACCCAGCGCTTGGGTTGTCGAACCGCTTTTGGCAGTTGTGCGACTTTGCGGTCGATTGCATCACGCCGCTCGGCCATTACTTCGACACCAACGACAAAGGGGCCGGACGACTTTCGGAATCGCCGCAACCGCGCGTGTTTTCGCTGCAATTCATCGCCGATAAATTGCCGCCCGAACGCGAAGCACGGGTTTGGTTGGGCCAATGGCTCGGGCGAATCGGAAGCGACGCTTCGGTTTTGGCTAACGGTTCCATCGCCGATTTCGAGGCGAGGAGCCGCGATTAGGTGATGCGACTTCCCGGTTCCCCGCCGCTCTTAACGCTCGATTATCCTGGAACGACGTGGCGATTCTGGCGATTCGATGGCCACTTCTGGGGCCACTGCGACGCGCACGCGCTTGATTTTGCCGCGTGTTTTCTCGATCACGACGGAAGTTTGTGGCGCTCATGGAACAGCGAAACGCCGCGTCAGGCGCGCGAAAGACTGCGAGTAACCATCTGTAACGACGGCTTTTTTCGCGCGATTCAACTTCAAAACGGCGAGCGCGTGTTGCTGCATCGCAGTCAGGCGTTCGCACTCAACCAAAACGGCGATTTAGCCCGCTTCGAAATGCGCGGCGCGCGTTGGAGCCAAACGCGCTTTTTGCTGGAAACACCGGGCGAGGAACTTTCTAAAGCCCTCGATCGCGAACGAAAACGCGCGGCTTGCGACTTGAACTCAGCGCTTCAGTGGCTCGCTTTGTCGCCCGCTGAGCGCGCGTTTTTCGGCCTGCAATGGACAACGGGCGACGGCGCGACACTTCGCCGCCTGGTGATGGCGGGATTTTGGTGCTCAAACGAATTGTGGCAAGAGCGCGAACATCTCGAATATCGTCTGGCCGCGTCGCCGGGAAGCGAATTTAGCGCGGAAACTTCGTTCGTCGATTCGCACGGTTTGCCGCGCCCGCGTTTTCGCGCGGCGCCGCCTCCACTGGCGAAGTTACTGGAAAAGATTGTGTTGCGCAACCGCCCATTTTTGCCGCGCGGCGTGCGCCTCAACCGCGAAGTCGGCGTCGGCCCGCTCGCCCAGCGCGAAACCGGCAAACTCGGCACGCTTCGATTCTTGATTGAAGCGCCCAACGCGCATGAAACTCTCGAAGCGAGGTTGGACTTGCGCGATTGGCTGCGCGACGAAGCGCCGGAATTAATAGGAGAATGGAGCTAATGGAACGATTCGATTTGGCACGTTGGGAAGTGCCGCGCGACTGCCCGGAACCGCGCGAAGGCATGATGTAGGAAGAATTCTGGGCGCAGTGGCAAGGTCAAGAGCGCAGGTTTCTGTTGCGCCGTGTCGAGTGGAAGCCGAGTTTGTTCGTTTTGTTTGCACGCGAAGCCGATTCCAGTGAGGAGGGTAACTGGCTGATTTACCAATCGGAAAGTTGGAACCTGCCAGCTATTTCGGACGCGCGTTGCGAGGTGATTCTTCGTCATCCGCAAAAGTTTGTTTCCTTCTTGGTCGGCAAATTTCGCCGGGTTTTTGTGATTCGCTTTCAAACGACCTGTCGAGGCGACATCATCAAGTCGCAGTTACTCTTCGTTTTTGTCTTCCCCAACGGAAGTGTTCGGATTCGTCGTGACACCGGGCACGAGATTCCAACATTGTTTTCGGTAGAGCCAGAGCAGTGTTTGGGAATGTCCGCGTCGCACACGCTCGCGTTCTTGAAAGAAGAGCTTGTGCGCAAAGGTTCAACAGCCCGTTTCGCGCGCCTCTGGTTGGATTATGACCTGGATGTGCGCGCTTCTTATGTGCTCCACTTGCGCGGTGGCACATGGAAGCAACTGCGCCGTTTGCTGCGTTGCGCTTTGGTGTGCTGTGTGGAACCAGACGAGCAAACCGCTGGCTTTCTCTGGGCCAATTGGCTTGATTTGAATGAGGGCAAGAAAACCTATTTCTCGGTGATTTGGAATTCGGCGCGAGAACCAGAAACGATTCCAACGCCGCCACTTCTCGAACGATGGCGCCAGGAGTTACTGCGTCACTTCGCGCCTGTTCCACAGGAAGATGTTCAATCGCGCCGCACGACACCAGCGTGCTGGTCTCAAGATGGCGGAAAGGACGAACTGAACGAACTCTTTTTTGATGGCGATGAGTCACGCCATATGAGCCAACACGAACGCCTCGAAGCCGCACTCGAACTGCGCGATTGGGCGCGCGGCAAAGTGCCAGATGAATTGTTGCGCACTCTCCTTTGAACCAAAAAAGGGCGAACACGATGTTCGCCCTTTCGCTTCTCCAACCCGATTTCTATGTTTCCGATTCTTCGCGCGATTCCGCCGCGCCGTCGCCTTGCGCTGTTGTTGCACGGTCGAGTTCGCGCAAATCGAAGCCCGGTTCGTCGGCGTCTGGCGCGAAAAGCAGCTCGTTTTGCAACGCGATTTCCTGCGCCATCGGTTCGTAGATGTCGCGTTCGCCCCACTCGCGCGGATAATCCCACATTCCGTTGAGGCAGTGGCGGTCGTCGTCCCAGCCGGGATGATTAACGATGGGATAGAAACACACGCCGCCCAGAGGAACGCCGTGCGCGATGGCTGTTCGCGCTTCGCGTCCGATGAAGCGTGCCCACGCTGGGCGCGCGTCGCCTTCGATGCCGGTTTCGGCCAGCAAAATCGGGCGATTATAACGCGCCGACACTTCGGCCAGCAAATCGGAAACGGGACGATAACGCGGATCGGAGGGTGCAAGCGTTGCGCCCGGCCCGCCGGGAAAAAGCCACTGGTTGTAGGCGTAGTAGTTGGCGCCGATGATGTCGAGGTATTCGGGTTTGCCGCCCAGTTCGGGTTCCAAGCGGCCCGAAATCATGTCCCAGCCGCCGAACTGCGAGTTGTGAAAACGACGCGCGGTTTCAATCGAATTGGGTTCGTCGTCGTCGGCCAACACGTTGATCATCGGATCGGGATGCACGATGCGACAACCCGGAAACACCTCCCACACCGCTTCCACCGACGCGATGCAGGCGCGCACCAACTGCCGCTTGAGTTCGTCGCCGCGCCCGTGCGTAAACGGGTTAAAAAAGCTCATATCACCCCCACCCCACGCAAAAAACGAAATCTCGTTTACCGGCGCGAACAGTGGAACATCGTCGCTTTCATCGCGCAGCAAGCGGGCAAAAGCTCCGGCAAAACGCGCGAAATGATCGACGAAACGCGGGTGAAAGATGTTGATCTCGTCCGGCCAGCCGTAGTGGAACAAGTCCCAGATGACCTGCGTTCCGGTGTCGCGCGCGGCGCGCACTTGACCCAAAACGCTCGACCAATCGTAAAAACCGGGCGTTTGTTCGATGAGATGCCAGCGAAGTCCATCGCGCACCGTGTGCATGCCCACGTTTGACAAGCGGTGATAATCTTCAAAAGCAAACTCATCGTGGCGAGTCGAGGCGAGGCAATCGAGGCGGTGCCCGTCGTGGCGGCGATGCGTTGCGCACTCAAATCCGCCCATCCAAAACGAGCGAAAGGGCGAATCGAAGTTCAATTGCGGCGGCGCGTGTTGTCGCATGGTGGTGTTGGTGAAAGTCATATTGCGTGACGAGCACGCAAACAGGGCGCCACCAAGCGTCGGATTTCCCCTGAATCGGGTTTAACTCTGTTTATGGAGTTGCCCCGTTTCGATTTCGCACCAGATGAATGGCCGCCGCTTCCGCCTGACTATAACTCGCAACAAGGTTTGGCACACGCGGTGTTTCGGGTAATTTGGAATGGAGAACAAGTGGAAGTCGCGGCGCGCTTTCTCAAAACCAGCGGCTCCGCGATTTTGTTCTTTCGCCGTTTGGAAGGCGACCAGACGACTTGGGTGGTTTCTTCGCAACGATACACGCCCGCCCAATTTGGTTTTATGGTTGGACATACAAGTCCAACAGACATCGCTGCTTCCGCCGAGCAGCGTGTGAAAGAAGCGATCAAAGCCTCCCACTTTGGGCACGCTCGCAACTTCGACTGCGAAGCCTTTGGCGTTTCCGGTTCAAGGTGGTTTTATCTCCATGTTGATGGGAAAAGCGGATGCTGGGACGGCCCCAGTTCAACGCATAGCGCAACCATTTTTCGCCTTGAGCAGAACTCCTTCGAGCGAGAAATGGACAATACCGAATGCGAAATTCGTTTTGCTCTTGGCTGGTCACAACTGTCAGAAGATGAACGGATTAAAGCCGTCATTCACTTCCAAAACGGGGATTTGTCCGAGCTTCGGGCGGTCGTTCGCGCTCTTGGCATTGCGGAAGCGGCGCGTCAGAACGTGGTGGGAAATTGGGCTATCTCGTTCGCTGACCTTCTGCGTTTTGGAGCCGACAAGCTCTGGGCGCTCCGTAATTCTTCGGGCAATGCCCGCCTGCGGCGCCGGTCACATCATCTCAACCACTACTTCGCTCTCCATAAAGATGAGGCTCTGGCCGCGCGTTATCTGTGCGTTGCCTCCTTCCATCTGCCCCATTACGCATCATTCGAGGAAGGGCCACCCTCAGCCCACGAACGCCTCGAAGCCGCGCTGTTCCTGCGCGAATGCGCGCAGGGCAAAATTCCGCCCGACGAACTGACCTTGCTGCTTCCCAAACTTTAGCGCGTGCCCGATTTCGACCCGTTGCTTCGCCCCGATTTTTCGCCGCTTTGTTCGTTTGATGCGCAAATCAGCGAAAAACACGAATCGAATCGCTTTCACGTTTTGCAAAGCGGCGATGATTTTTGGCTGCGCTTGGAAAATCATCCCGATTGGCTGGCGGTGTTCCAAAGCGACGAGTATTTGCAGCGATGGACGCGCACCAACCCGACTCAGGGGCCGCTTAGCGAGCATCTGGAAAACCTGCTCGAACGACGCGCGTGGGGCCGGGTTTTGTCGCTCTTCGATGAAGACGACATGTTGTGGCGCATCGCGTGGAAGGGCAAACGGACGTTTTTGCTGCGCGTCGATTCGGGTGAAGCGGTCGATTTTGCGACAGACGACGAATGGAAACGCGGCGCGTGGATTCAACCGGGCGCGCATTTCGCGCGGCGGTTTGGGAAGCAGTGGAAGAATCCCGACTCCGATGTGCGCGCGGCGAAACGCCTTTTAGAAGCCGACGACGAAGCGCGGCGTTTGTGGGGTGTGGAATGGACGCGCGGCGATTGGCCCGAACTCAAGCGCGTTTTGCGCGCGGCGACGGTCGTTGAACACCAGTTCGGCCAGCGAACCGTTGTTCAACCGCGCCCGATTTATCCACTTGGCCAAAGACAAATCGGCTTTGGCTCGAACGCGCCGCAATCCGGGCGTTTGCTGCGTCTTCTTGAGCGACTGGAAAATCGCAACCTCGCGGTGTTGCCCGACAAGTCGAAGTTGCGCCGTTTCGCGCCGCGCCCCTTTGCCTTTGAAACGGCGCCCGCGAAATGGCCCGAACTGCGCGTCGAAGTGGACGAGCCAAGCGAACACGAACGGCTCGAAGCGCGCCTCGAACTGCGCGCGTGGATGCGCGAAAACGCGCCGGATTTGGCGCAGGAGTGGAATTGAAGCGCCGCGATTTTCCCTTCATCGAACTGGCGCCCTGGGAACATTGGCCGGGTTGCGCGCCCGATGACATCCGGGCGCGGGCGCAAAACGTCGAACCGTTTCGCTGGCGCGGGCGCTCACTCGAAGTCGCTGGGCGCTTTGGCAGCATTGGCCAACATCGCCGGTTCCTGTTCGCGCGCATCATCGGCGACCAAAACCAAGGCAACTGGGTTTTGCGTGACGGCTTTCGGTTGGATCAGCCCGCGACGTTTAGTGGCGGCGAACGGCTCAAATTGGCCTATCGCCTGAGAACGAAACGACGAGACGACTTCCCGTTTGGCCGCCTCTTTTGCTTCGATGTAGGCTCACCGCTCGCCTGGATTGGCGAGAGCGGGTTCGGTTGTTGGTTGTCAGCGCAGCGAGTGGGCATTGACGACGCCATAGCACCTTTTCGCCTGCCATTAAAGCCACAGGGGTTACTCTTCGACCTGAGCGCTATCGAGGTGCGGGAGATTCTACACGAGGAACTGGAGCGATTTGATTCAGACGTTCGGTTCGCGCGCGACTGGTTCGGGATGGAAGACACAGACAAACAAATGCACGCTCTGCACATGAAACGAGGTTCAATAGAGGAACTGCATTCGCTCCTGCGTGCGGTGCTTCGTGTGGAGATCAAAAATCTGGCGTCCAAATGTGAGGTCATTTGTTGGGTTTCAAAGGTCGAGGGCCAGAGTTGGTGGATGTGGCATCAACTCGGCTATCATGGCTATCACGAAGTCCCACTTTCGCCTCGACTGCGAACATGGGAGCGCCTGCTGCTTGGCTTCTTCGAGCCGTCACTTGATGGCGCGTTGCTGGCACGTCACCGTTGCGTTCGTCGGTGGCGCGAGAACCTGGCGGATCGAGCGGACAGATATACGCTGTTCGAGGTGTCCACGCTCTTGCCAACGCACCACGAACGCCTCGAAGCTGCGCTCACCTTGCGCGACTGGGCGCAGGGCAAAATCGCGCCGCGTAAGTTGGAATTGTTGCTCGGCTCGATTTGAACACCTCAAACTGCGCCTCGTGCTTTTCGCGCTGGGCGTCTTCGCCGTGCTTTTCCTCGCGTTGTGTCTGGTGCTTCGCGCCCTTGAAGCAAGCCTGCTTTTTCATCCGCGAACTGCCGCGCAAGAATGGTTTCCTCTTGCGCCCGGCTTCGAGGAACTTCGATTGAGCGACGGGACAAGCGCGCTGTGGTGCCCGCTTCGTGATGCTCAACTCGTCGTTCTCTACTGTCACGGCAACTTCGGCAATCTGTCGAATGCGGGGCGATTGGACGCGCGCGTTGCAATTTCACTTGAGAGCCTCGGTTTTGCTTTTCGATTATCCCGGCTTTGGCAAAACACCGGGCAGGCCAACCGAAAGCGGCTGTTACGCGAGCGCGCAAAACACCTTCGATTGGTTGCTCGAACAGCATTATAAGCTGGGGCAAATCGTGCTGTGGGACAAATCGCTCGGCACGGCGATGGCGCTCGAACTGGCGCGGCGGCAGTCGCAGTGCCACGCTTTAGTTCTGCTCGACCCGTTCTCCAACGTGCCCGACGCGGCGCAGGTGTTGCTTCGAGTTCCGCTCGGCTTTTTGGCGCGCAACCGTTTCGACAACCTCGCCAAAATCGGCGAAGTCGAAGCCCCTGTAATCATCATCGGCGGCGAACTCGACACGCTCTGCCCGGCGTGGATGGCGAAGAAACTGGGCGAAGCGGCGCGCGAACCGAAGGCCGTGCAGATCGTGCGCGGGCGAAATCACGCCGAGCGACTGAGCGAAACGGAGTGGAAGTGGATCGCCGCGCGGCTGAGGGAGTCACGGACGTTCACGCCCGTGACTCCCTCAACCGAGCGCCACACTGTGATTTATGAACGAACCAACCGAACAAGTCGGCACGAAATTGATGTTTGAAAACGAGTGCGTGCGCGTGTGGGATTTGGCGCTTTCGCCCGGCGAATCGCTCGAAACGCATATCCACCGCGACGATTTTTTATTCGTCGTCATTCAGGGCGGCGACTTGCAACACGTTGACGTGGACAACCCCGAAAACTCGCGCTCGTTGCGCTATGAGGATGATCAAGTCGTGTTCATCGAAGCGGGCACGGGCCAGGTTCACAACCGGCCGGTGAACGTGGGAAGCGCGCCGTATCGGAATCTGGTGATCGAGTTGAAGTCTCAGGCGACGGAGTAAAAGTTAAAATGGCGTTATGTCTTCTTCCTCTTCGCCTCGCTTCGTTCTTAAACCTTGGGAGTTTGAAGGCGTGCCCTATTCGCCTTTGGCCGACGCCGTGACTCGATGCGAGTGGGACGGAAGAACAGTTTTGATGCGCTTGAAGGTGCGCGAGAACCTGCTCTTGTTCGCGCCAGTTGGAGAAAAAGACGGGCGCTTGTTCGCGCTCACTACGCCTGTTGATGTGTCCGAGGAAGCGGCGAACGGTTGGAAAACGCGGCCCGATGAATTGAAAGAGAAGTTCAAGCGCGAGTATGTGCGGGGCGATGCGTGTTTGTTCGTTTCGCGCCGGACGGCTACTTCAATTCCCACTTGCCGATGGTCTTGGCGCTTGTTCACCGCGACGGGCGCCTCTGGATGCGCCAATTGTTCGATGATCGAACTTTGCGCGCGTGGGTGCATTGGGAAAATGCGCCTCCTTTTGGATTGGAAAAGATACGGTTCACTCGCCGGCCGCACGCGACGTTGCGGCGCTTTTCGCAAAGCCAAATCTCGCAGGAATTGCGTTTAACAGTGAGTCGTGAGCGGCGACTGTCTCAGGCTGCTGATAAGCGTGGAACATTTGGGCCGGTTTGGGTGCGAGGCGATGAAAAGACGATGCGGCAGTGGATTTCGTGGGCTGCTCAAGTTTTCGTTGAGTTCGACCGGAACACAGAACTCAAAGTAGGGCACAGTGCGGATGTTGCTTACCACGTTCACGCCGGAAGCATAGGATTTGCGCCTTGGGTGCCCGTCACTTATCGGGGCACATCTCGACCAGTGCCTCCTCTTCTTCGGCGCCTATGGCAACTGATTTTGCGAGAGCAGCGCGTTTACGCCTTGGCATCAACACACACATCTTACCGACAGTTGGAAGGATTCACGCGCTTTCTCGTCCGCATTCCAGCCATATTGTCCCAGCACGAACGCCTCGAAGCGATGCTTCGTTTGCGCGAAGCCGTGCGCGGAACTCGAATCGAAGCTGAAGTCGAGAAAATCCTCGAACAAGCTGTAGTGGGCTAACAAACCCAACTTTTCCGGCGCCAAAACCCGTTTTCAAACGTCCTACTTGCGCTCAAAACCCCATGATCAACACCGTTCCCGTCACCCCCAACCGTGTTTTACAGTGCCTCGAACCGCTTTACAAGTTGCGATTGCCCGCCTTTTTGCACGGCGCGCCGGGGATTGGCAAATCGACCATCATCCGCGATTTCGCGCTTTCGAAAGGACTCGATTTGCAAATCGTGTTGCTGTCACAAATCGAAGCCGCGGACCTACGCGGACTTCCGGCTCTCAATCACGCGACGCAAACGACGATCTGGTATCGCCCCGAATTTCTGCCAACAGAAGGCGCGGGCATTTTGTTTCTCGATGAACTGACCGGCGCCGAACCGCGCTTGCAAGTCGCGGCGTATCAATTGATTTTGGATCGGCGCATCGGCGAATACCGTTTGCCTGACGGTTGGTGGGTTGTGGGCGCGGGCAACGCGCCCGATGATGGCGCCGTCGCTTATGACATGGGTTCGGCTCTGGCCGACCGATTGGTGCATTTCAAAGTCGTGCCCGAACCCAAAGAGTGGATCAAATGGGGCCAAAACCACGACATCGCGCCCGAAGTGCTGACCTTCATCCAGGTCAAGCCCGACTTTTTGGAATCGAACCAGATGCAACAGGCGGCGGGCCAACTCATCGGCCCAACGCCGCGTTCGTGGGAGCGCGTGTCGCGCGTCATCAAAGCCGAACCCTCGCGTGACGCGCGCGAGTTTTTGGTGAGCGGAATTGTCGGCGAAGCGGCGGCGGCGGAGTTTTTCCACGTCGTCGAGGAACTCAAAGACCTGCCGCCGATGGAACGTTTGTTCGAGGTCGTAGACGACGAGCGCAAATTGGCGAAGATGCTGCCGCGAACGCTGTCGGGCTTGTATGGCCTGACGTATTCGCTCGCGGCGTATTGCTCGGAGCTTAGCGATTTTGGGAAAGCCATTCGCATTCTCGAAGCGATGAGCCGCGTCGAAGACGAACTGCCGCGCGCCGAAGTGCAAGCATTGGCGATGGAACTTTTGCTGGAAAAAGCGGGCAAGATGGGTTTGCTTTTTCAACTCGGCGACACGCCGGAATACGGGGCGTATCGCAAAAAGGCGAAGGAAATCGTGGAGTTATGAACGAGGCCGACGCACCTTGGCCCGCGTGGATTTTGGGCGACAAACTGGATAATCCACAACACGTCGAGGTTGAACGGAAAAAAAAACAGGAGCGCTTCCTGGTTCAGCACCACTTTGACCGCGTTTATTTTAGGCGCGTTGATGAAGAACGCATTTACTCGACGCTTGAAACGTGTGAGGCAAGCCAAACCTTTCCCCATTTTGAAACTGCGCTCGAAACCGGCAACTACGGGTGGAGTTACGATTCCTGCTTGTGCTATCCGGCAAAAAGGGGCACAGAAAGTCATGGGCCTGCGTTGAATTTGCATTTCATCATTCATACCGATGGAACAGGCTTGGTGCGGGAATGGTCGAGCCGTCATTGGATTTCATTTGGGCCATCAGCAACGCGACTTTTGGCGTTTTTCCCGGATTTGCTGTATCCGGCAAAGGAAGATCACATTCCCATCTGGCGCCAACCTGTTCTGCGTTCAGTGCGTGATCAATTGCTTTATCGTGTTGTTGCGCCCGAAGAGTTAGAAGGGTTGCAAGCGCGTTGGCTTCGCGGCTCAGATGAAGAATGGCAACAAGTGGCAACATGGCTGTGGTCGTCGGGATTGCTGCACGCCAAGGATAGTCATTCTCGTTACGCCGGACTCTATTGCTCCTGTTGGCCGGGTGTGCCTTACGACTTGAAAACACCGCACTTAAATTGGATTGGCACACCTCAACTGCGCGAATTCTTGCGCCAATCTTTTGTTTTCCGGGGTTTGGACTGGCAAGCAGATGTCGAATGGCGACGACGAAAACACCGCCGCCTGTTCGCGCAGCAACCAAGAATCCGTTGCCGTTGGAGTCAATCTGTTGCCACACGCGGCGTATCTTTCTTGAAAAGCGAGACGCCCTCGTTTCACGAGCAACTTGAAGCCCGTCTCGAACTGCGCGATTGGCTCCTCGACAAAGCGCCAAGGGAACAAATCGAATCGTGGCTTGGTTCGTCGTCTTAAGTGTCAATTCCTTGCTTAACAAATTCTGGCCGCTCTTTACCTCAAGAGGGCCTTTGTTTTGATGAACTTCTTGCACATGAACCACCCGTTTCCCCACGCGCTGTCGGTGGCCGCGCTGTCTTTGTCGCTCGCTTCGTTTTCGCCCGGAAGCGCGCAGTCCGGGGACGCGGTTCCGGCGCAAAAGGCGTTTCCCTCTTCGCAGTTTTCGCGTGTGCTTGTGGTATCGGGCGGGCCGGATCCGAGCAACAACCAATACGCCATCGAATCGAACGCGCGTTATGTCGCCTCTTTGACTTCAAGCGCGAAGTGGCGGCGCATTTTGTTCGCCGATGGCAACCCGAATTCGCGCACCATCGCTGCGACTGTGGACACGCCGCGCACGCGGGCGTTGGCTGTCGCTTCGTTTTTGCTCGAAGTCGATGCGCCGCAATCTTCCCTAACGCTGCGTGCGCCCACGCTTTCACCCTTGACCGGGTCGGCGACGCCCACTTCGATCAGCAAAAACCTGAGAATTTTTGGCCAAGGCCAAAACGCAAGTGAGCGCGAACTTTTGTATTTCACCGGACATGGTTCGCCGGGAAGCAACTTGTCGGGCGACGATTTCAACAACACGCTGTATGCGGCGTGGAACGGGCGGTTTTCGACGCGCGACCTCGCGCGCGATCTGCAACGCTCTCGATCCAAAGCGCCTCTGGTTTTGGTGATGGTGCAGTGTCACGGCGGAGGCTTTGCCAACACCATGTTCCAGGATGGCGACCCCGGCAAGCCGTTGTGGAACCGCGATTTTTGCGGGTTCTTCGCCTCGATTGCCGAGCGGCCCGCCGCCGGATGCACGCCCGAAGTCAACGAGCGCAACTATCAAGATTTCACCACGCACTTTTTCGCCGCGCTGTCCGGCGTTTCGCGCGATGGGCGGGCGATTTCCGGCGCCGACTACGACCGCAACGGGAGTGTTTCGCTCAGCGAAGCCTTTGCTTACGCGAACATCAACGACGATTCCATTGATGTGCCCGTTAGCACAAGCGATGCGTTTTTGCGGCACGTTTTTGCCGCGCGCGATGACTCGTGGAAACGGCGGCCCTTCACGCCCTTGGCGCAAAACGCCGCACCGTGGCAACGCGCGCTGTTGGAAGGTCTGAGTTCGCGCTTGCACTTGGGCGGCGACAAGCGGCTTCAACTCGCGCAAAAACGGTTGGAAACCGTATCGCAGGCAAAGCGAACCGAAGAAACGACCGAATGGAAATTGCCGCCGGGTGTGGACGCGCGGGAATTCAATGCCGCTCTCAAGCGGTTGAAAAGCGGACTGGGCACGCGCTTTTCGCGCTTTCAAACGCTGCACGGCGCGTCCAAAGCCAGCGCCTTGAGCGATGCGACCACGTTTATAGCGAGCCAGACGCGCGACTTGAACATCGTCTACGGCGCCTACAACAAAAGCGCCTCGACTTCGGGTAGCGAAGTCGAAGAAGCGCAATTGCTGCGCTTTTTGCGCTGCGCCCGCTCGCTTGTGCTCGAAGAACGCTTGAAACGCGAAGGCACCCCGGTTCAAAAAGCCGATTTCGCGCGACTGCGAACCAGTGAAAACCGGGGTGCGTATTGAACGGGCACAGCGGCTCCACCCGGCTTGACGCGGGAAGCCCCACGCTATACCGGATAGGGCTTGACCGCACCATCTAAAACCCAAATTTGGATGCGCCTGTTGGCCTACCCAGCGCACTCGCTCCTCATTTTCTGCCCAACCTTCCCACGCCATCATGCACGAACATCAAAAATCCTTGTCGACAGTTGCCCGTTATTGTGTCACGAAATCGCCGGGATTTGCGGCCATTGCGCTGTGGGTGCCGCACCGATTCCGTGACACCGAGCAATACATCGCGCGCACCGATGGGCGTTCTATCGAAGCGGGCCAGAAGTTTTTCGACAAATACGACGGGCGCGAACAAGCCTTTATCTTCATGCACGAGGTGTTGCACGTCGCGCTTCGTCACGTTGCGCGCGGCCATCGCGCGTGGAGCGTCTCATCGGCGCACGCCTTGGTTTGGAATCTCAGTTGCGACGCCATTATCAACCGCGCTCTCGAAAAGATGTCTTGGATCAAGGCGCCCAAAGATGGCGTGACGTTTGAATCGCTGCTTTCCAAAGAAGAACTCGAAGCCCGCCCACCGCAGAACTGGAGCGCCGAAGCGTTGTATCACCGTTTGCTTGAGAAAATCGGCTTTCCCGCCGACAAGAAATCGTGGGACAAGTGGCTCGACGACTACATAGAAAAGCACGGTCTGCCCAAGCCCGAAGACTTGGGGCGCGGGACTGGGGGAGACGAAGAAGACGGCGACTTGATGAGCGAACTGGCGTCTCGCGTGTGGGCTTCACGTTTGGCGCGGGCGCAGGCGGGCGACCGTCCGGGCGGGCTACTGCGCGAACTCGTCGGCGATTTTCCGGTTGTCAAAACGCCCTGGCCGCAAATTCTGCGCGCCTTTTTGCAAGACGCCGTGATGCCCACCACGCGCGAAAACTTCAATCGTCCAGGTCGCCGGGTTCTGTCGCTCGATTCCGATTTCTTCGAGCCAAGCTTTCAAAGCGAAAAAGGCGTGCGGCGCATCGGCGTCGCCATCGACACGTCGGGTTCGATTGACGAGAAGATTTTGCTGCGTTTCGCGGGCGAAATCGAAGCGGTGCAAAAGCGAACCGGAGCCGAATTGTATCTGGTCGTGTGCGATGCCGAAGTGACGGGCGAGTTTTTGGTTCCGGCACACGGCAAAACATTCACGCAGCGCTACAAAACCGGGGAATTGCAGTTTCGTGGCGGCGGCGGAACCGATTTTTCGCCCGCGTTGGCAAAGCTGAACAAATCGAACGTGAAAATCGGGCTTTACCTCACGGACATGAGGGGCAACTTCGGAAGTGAAAAACCCAAGATGCCGTTCGTGTGGTGTTCGACGAGCGAAGAAAGCGAGCCGCCGCCAGGTTTTGGACGGGTGATTTATCTCGATCCATTGGATGTCTGAGGTTCAAGGCGCGGGTTTTCGCAGCCATCATCGCCGCGTTTTTTGCGTCTGCATCCCGCGACTCGAAACACCTTCGCGCCCGCTTCTTTCCGTTCTTTGTCATCAAAGGGCCAGAACGGGGCTTACACTCGCGCGCCATGAATTCGCCTCGCGCTTCCAAAATTAAAATCACACGGCGCCGCTTTTTGGGCGGCCTCGCGGGACTGGGCGCGAGTGCGTTTGGCTCGTATGAGTGGGCCAGACGAGTTGAGCCGGCTTGGATCGAAACGACACGCCACGACATCCCGCTACGCCATTTGCCGCGCGAGTTCGATGGGTTTCAGATCGCGCAGATTTCCGATTTGCACATCGAAAACGGCACGATGAAGCAGCGATTTCCCGTTATATGCGATTTCGTTTCGGATTTGGGCGCCGATTGCATCGTCATCACAGGCGACTTCATCACCATCGCCACGCTTTGGGCACAGGACTATTTCATCGAAACCCTACCCCGGCTGCGGGCGCGAGAAGGCGTGTTCGGGGTGCGCGGCAATCACGATGTCATCGGAGTGAGCTCGCCGATTCCCGGCTATCCGTGCGACATGAGGCTCGCCATGAAACGCGGCGGTGTGCGCGAACTGTTCAACGCGGTTCACACCTTCGAGCGCGCGGGCGCGAAGGTGCATTTGGCGGGCGTGGACGATCCGTGGCTGGGCGACCCCGATTTCCCTTCGCTTTGCAAGCTCGTTCCCGAAGGGGAAGCCGCCATTTTGCTGGCGCACGAGCCGGACGCAGCGGTCATTTATGCACCCGGCGAGCGTTTCGGCCTGATGCTGTCGGGCCACTCGCACGGCGGGCAGGTGTGTCTACCAGGCGGTTTTCCGGTGCATGTGCCGCCGATGAGCGAGCGATTTCCGCGCGGTTTGTATCAAACGAGCGGGATGTGGCATTACACCAATCGCGGATTGGGAACGGTCGGGCCAACGCTTCGCTTTTGTTCGCGGCCCGAAATCTCGGTGTTCACGCTGCGGTGCGCCTGAAACCGCGGTGCGCCTGAAACCGCGGTGCGCCTGAAACCCTTGCAAAACCTGTAGAGACATGGCCCGTCACGTGATGTGCAACTCTTTGTTGGGCTTGAGCGCAGGTTTTTCCTCCTCCGCGACGTCCCGACCACTTCAGTGGCCGGGCAATGGAGCCAAGTCGTAAAAAGAGTCGCACATTAGTGGCAGGCTACGTCCCTACAGCCATCGCTCGCGGACACATCTTCACGCGCTTGTCAAACTCAAGGCACGCTTTCAATCGTCCTGCTGACGACAATTCTCCGATGAAAAATTCTTCTCGCGCAACGAGCGCCGGTTTCGTGTTGCTTGCCATGGGACTTGGCTTTGGTGCGGGCTACGGCGCGCACGCCAATCGTTTTCCGGCCCAGTGGCGTTGGCCCGTCGATCCGTTGCCGACGGCTCCGCTCACGCGCACAGCCGACGGCAACGTCATGGTGACCGGAAGTGAAGCCAAAACGCGCACGGCCAAAACCGATTTGCGGCCTTACGAAACCCTCGATGAAGTGCGCCGCGCCATCAAAGACAACTTCGTTTCGACCAAAACCGACGACACGCAGATCACCAATGGTGCCATTCGCGGCATGCTGCGCAGTTTGGGCGACCGCTTCACGCGCTACCTGCCGCCCGACGATTACAACGAATTCCTCAGTTCCAACAAGGGCGAATTCACCGGCATCGGCGCGCGCATCGACGTGAAAGACGACTACGCCGGAAGTCCCGCCGCCAAACCGTTTGGCGCTTCTCGACCTTACATCGTTGAACCCATCGAAGGCGGGCCAGCGCAAAAAGCCGGACTCAAACGCGGCGATGTGATTCTGGCAGTTAATGGCAAATCGACGGCGGACATGGGCGAAGACGCCACAATTTCCTATATTCGTGGCACGCGCGGCACGCCGGTCAGCATGAAAATCGAGCGCAAGCTAAACAACGCCAAAGTTTTGCGCGACATCAAATTCAACACCTTCGACGTCCAACTCACCCGCGATGTCGTGGAACTCAACCCCGTTTCGCTGCAATGGCTTCCCGGCAATATCGCGTGGATGAAGTTGGACGAGTTCAACGAAAAAACCGATGCCGAAGTCGGGCGAGCGCTCAAAGAAGTGAAAGCCGGACACGAGGGCGCCAAAACGCAGGGACTCATTTTCGATATGCGCGCCAATCCCGGCGGCTTGCTCACAGCGGCGGTCGATGTCGGTTCACGCTTCATTAAAGACGGGCCGATTGTGTTTCAAAAAGAGCGCACTGGCGAAGTGCGCGCCATGAACGCCGAAGCCGACAAATACATGAACTTCCAAATGCCCATCGTGGTTCTGGTCGATGGCTATTCGGCGAGCGCGGCGGAAATCGTAACGGGCGCGCTCAAAGACAACGGCGTCGCAACCGTTGTCGGCGCGACCACGTTTGGCAAAGCCTCGGTTCAAGTCTTGGTCGATCTCAAAAACGGCGGCGCGGTTGTGATTACAACGGCCAAGTATTTAACGCCCGCCAAAAACGACATTTCCGACAAAGGCATCGCGCCCGATGTGCCCGTCACCGCTTCCACCGAAGACGGCTTGAGCGGCAAAGGCGCGCAGTTGCAAAAAGCCGTCGATGTCATCAAATCGAAAAACAGCGCAGGTAATGTCGTGACAGCGATGGCGAACTAAACCGCGTTTCGTTCCATTTCAACGCCGCGCTCATTGGATCAGCGCGGCGTTCGATTTGCGTTTTGCCCTCGCATGAAACGCCAAGTTGAACCGACGCCGGATGGACATCACGTGATAATTGATGGGCGCAAGTGGCGCGCGACGAACCCGAATTTGCCCGAAGACGAGCGCAAGAAATGGGTGTCGGAACTGATGAGCGCGCGGCGCGCAGTGGGAGCCGCACTCAAAACGGGCGACAAAGACGCCGAAAATGCGGCGCGTGACCGCGTGCAAGTCGCCAAAGAAGCGCTGGGCGAACGCGGGCCGAAATGGTGGCAAGAGGGTCAGACAACTTCACAGTCGGACTGAGGTGGCACAAAACGTGTTGTTAAGTCCGGTCTACGACCTTCAAAAAGTCAAAGGAAAAACTATGAAACAACGTGTCAACACCTCGGTTTCGCTCGCACTGGCGGGCGTCTTGATGGTCTCTTCGATAGGCGGCGCTTTGGTGCCCGCAGCTCAGGCCAAAGGCTCGACGACCTGGCGCAACGGCGCCATCGCGGGCGGCGCTATCGCGGGCTACGGCTTGCTCAAGCACAACAAAACCGCCACCATCGCGGGTTTGGGCGTCGGTGGCTACTCGCTGTATCGCCGCAACAAAGCCAAGAAAAATGAGCGTCGTCAGGCGTCGGCTTATCGCTCGCGTCGCTACGGCTATCGCGCTCGTTAAAAACTTGGGCCAACAGAACGACCGCTTGAATTCAAGCGGTCGTTTTTATTTTGAAAATTTCGAGCCAGCGATTTTGAACCTGGGTTTTGGAGCGGGCGTCCGAAGCGTTACAATTTGCCCATCGCGGCAGATGGAGTAACACGATGAAAATCCAAAACAAAACCGTTTCCTTCGCCCTGTTGGGCGTTCTGGCGACCTCGGCTTTGGGCGGCGCCTTTGCGCCAGTCGCGCAGGCCAAAGGTTCCAGCACATGGAAGACCGGCGCCATCGTCGGTGGCGTTCTGGGCGGCTACGGCCTCTTGAAAAAGAACAAAACTGTCGGTTTGGCCGGCGTAGGCGTGGGCGCCTATTCGTTGTATCGCCTCAACAAAGCCAAGAGAAACGAGAAGCGCCAATCCCGCCTCTTCTACCAGCGTCGCTATGGCCGCAACTGGCGCTCCCACTACCCTAGCTAAACCCTTTAGGTTCAACAAAAACGACCGCTTCTTTGAAGCGGTCGTTTTTCGTTTGTCGGCCTTGGTTTGACTTTTCAAACTGTCTCCCAGAGACAATATGATCTGACCTCCTGCGATGCTTTAAACGCGAAACGTCAGCGAAGGCATGCAAGGGCAAAAGACAGTCAGAGGTTGAGCGAAGGGCGCTTCGCCCTTTCAACGCTTTACTTGAGCGCGCTTCAATCCAAAAGCGCGGGCAACACTTCTTCGGCGCGGCCCAGAATCGTTTCGCCGAAATACAGCGAGGGCACTTCGAGCGGCGTCATGTTGACGAACATCGTGCGGGCGCCGGCATCAAAAGCGGAGCGAACGAAATCACTGGCGGGCGAAACCGTGCCCGACGTGCCAATGGCCAAAAACAAGTCGCAAAATCGCAAAGCCCGTTTGACGAGGTGCAGCGACGGCGGAAGCGCCTCGTTGAAAAGCGTGATGTCGGGCCGAAGCGATTCGCCACAAAGAGCACAAGCGGGCACATCGGCGGGCACGATCAAATCGGGAAAGCCCGCCGCGTTCGGGCACGACGGGTTCAAGCACCGAGAGCGCAGAAGCGAGCCGTGAATTTCGATGCAATCGGGACTTTCGGCACGCGAGTGAAGTCCGTCCACGTTTTGCGTCACGAGCGTGATGGCCCCTTGATTCGCCCATTTCTGTTGCCAGCGCGCCAAAGCAAAGTGCGCTTCGTTGGGCCGGGCTTGGACGCTTCCGCCGCGCAGTCGTCCATAAACCTGCCACATCTGCGGCAGTAGTTCGCGCACGCGGCGACCGTCGGAAACGGGCAAGAGTTCCTCGGCCAGGCCGCCCGACGGCCCGCGAAAAGTCGGGATACCCGACGCGGCGGACACTCCGGCGCCCGTCAAAACTACGATCTGGCGATAGTTGGATGTTGAAAGAGGTGAGATCATGGGGATAAAGCGAGTGAGGAAAAAACGTCAAGTCGAAGCGCTCGATACCATCGCGGTGCTGGAGCAGGCGGCAAAAAGCGCGATGAATGAAGCGTTCGCGGTTCGTGCCACGCGAATACAACAAGAATTGCCATCGGACGCCAAGAGTGGCGGCGCGATCTCGCCGAGCACGAAATGAAACAACTCAATCTTAAATCACCCCTCATCAATATAATAAGAAGTGTTCTGATCTGTATACCAGGAATTATATTGTCAATATACTTTATAAATAAAGGGCACCGAGACTTCTATGTTTCATACATCAATAAGCCCACATTTAAGGAGTCCATTGGCTGCATACAATACACCTATTATGGTCCGCACTCATCAAGAGGAGTGTCGCGTCTAAAATATGAGGTTATATATTCAGCGAACGGGAGTGAATACAGATGCTCAGATGACAATGGGTGCTCGGGCTTAGGTGTGTTCAAGAAATCCGTCGACGATAGTTTGCTTAGAGGAGGCAATATTCCTGTGTTCTACGATGTCCATAACCCTTCAGTCGCCTACCTGGACACAGAAGTTGGATGGAGCGCAGGTCTGTCATTTATATTGGGGTGGTTGATCCTTGTTATGACGTTACTACTCTTCGCAATAATGTTCAGCTACTATAATGCGAAGGATCATCTTTCGGCGTCTAATAATGCAGAGACCAGTTAATCACAGCGACAGCAAGCCGAACGCAGGGTTCAACAGGCCGCGTCGAAGCTGTGTTGTGAAGGCGCACTTCGCCCCAGAGGAGGTGCCAAATGCTGCTCATCGTCGCATATGATACGGCGCCTTGACCTCTCAACGGTTCATTCATTGAACGCGCAACCAGAACAGCTTCGGCCAGTTTTTGCCGGTGACGAGCAATCGCTGGTTTTGCGCATCATACGCGATGCCGTTGAGCACATCTTCTTCCCCTGTGCGATCTTGAGGTGGAAGCAACCCGCTTAAATCGAGGAACGATTCGACTTTGCCGCTTTGTGGGTTGATGATCACGATGTTATCGGTTTGCCACACGTTGGCCCAGATGCGCCCGTCGATCCATTCGAGTTCGTTGAGGTTGCGCTGCGATTTTCCGTTCCACGTCACCTTAAGTTGCTTTTGAGCGGCGAAGTTTTTCGGGTCGCGCCACGTCAAAACGTCCGTGCCGTCGCTTTGAATCAGCGATTTGCCATCGAATGTCAAGCCCCAGCCTTCGTCCGTATAAGCGAATTGCGAGAGCGGTTTGAAATTCTCGTCGTAGACAAAGCCGCGTTTGGTTTGCCACGTCAGTTGATAAAAACGGCCTCCGGCCAAAGCCAAACCTTCGCCAAACAGTTGTCTCGGCAAGTCCAGCTTTTTCTCGACCTGACCCGATTGCAAATCGACGCGGCGCAAAGAAGATTGGCCTTCCAGCCCCGTGGATTCATACAACTTGCCGCCGTGCCACAACAGCCCTTCGGTGAAAGCGCCCTTGTCGTGTGGAAACGAGCCAAGCACGCTCCAAGATCGAGATGGCGCCTCGCTCATCGCGCCCCAGTTAGAAGGATTCGCCGAAGTCGCGTTTCCAGCCACGCTCGTTGTGGGCGCCGGTTGCGCGAGGACAGTAGGTTTGGCCGGCGAACATCCGGCGAGAAGACAGAGCGAAAAAGCGAGCAAAAACGGGCGCATAAAGAAGATTTGACTTTCTGACAAGCGCCCCGGTTCGCCTAAAACGGTGATCCAAAACTAAAAATGCCCGAAGCCATCGGCGATTGGATTTTCAGTTTCGGCCGCAAAGAAGCACGAAAGACGCGAAGCAGTTAGTAACTCGAACTAAGAGTGAGTCCGTCAATCTCTGAGTCGAAGGAGCGCACAATGCCGTCGTTCCCAGTTGAGAGCGGCACTGTGCGCCCAATGAAATACGGGCAGATACTCTTTGGCGGAGTTAAACGCCAATTTTCAAACTGATTCGTAGTTCGAGCCGCCAACCCTTTCGTGTTTTTGTGCTTCTTTGTGGCTGAAACTACCTCAACAACTCAAGCGCCCGTTCCTGCGTGGCCGACGCGATGGCGGTGTCCACGATTTGCTGGCCGATGCGACAAATGCGCGGCGTTAAACACGGATGCAATTCGATGCGCCCTTCGATGTGCGCGATGAAATGTTCGATTGGGTTCGAGTTCGGCGAGGTCAACTCATCGGCAGGGATTTCAACGCCTTCGGGATGTTCGGCGGTTTGCAGGCGCACGAAATCGTCGTAGTCGTAGGCCGACACCGTTCCGCGCTCGCCGACGATTGTGAAGCCGCACTTGGGTTGCGGTTGCACTTGCCAGGGATTGGAAAATGTGCCCCAACGCGTCTCGAACTTGGAAATCCCTGTCGCGTATTTCGCGGCGCAAAGCGAATGTTCGTCCACTTCCAACCCGGCGGGAATGTCCCACATCGTCGAAATTTGAAGCGGCGCTGCGCCGCCCAAAAACCACGTTCCAAGCGTGGCGCCGTAGCCCATGTAGTCGATGAGCGAGCCGCCGCCCAGCGCTTTTTTATAAAACCACGACTCGTTTTTGCGGCGATTGGCTTCTGCTTCGCCCACTTCCACCTTGTCGGCCAAATGCTTGAGCGGCCCGGAATTGCCCCCATAATGATGCACTTCGGTCACATTTCCAATCGTTCCTTGCGTGATGATGCGGCTGACCGTGTTGTAAACCGGATACCACGCGAGCGGCCAGTTGATGGCGAGCTTTACGCCGTTTTGTTCGCAAGCCGCGATCATGCGGTCAGCATCGGACAGCGAAAAGGCGAAGGGTTTTTCGACCAAAACGTGCGCGCCGAAACTCGCCGCGAGTTCAGTTAAGCGCGCGTGATCGGCGATGGCCGGACACAAAACGGCGATGTCAGGCCGCGTTTTCTCCAAACAACGCGCGTAGTCATCGAATACTTGTTCAGGTGTTAACCGAAAGTTTTGCACCGCACTTTGAACAGCGTGCGCGTTGTGCACGTTCTCATCCGCGATGCCAATAATTTGCACTCCGGGATGGTTGAACGCTTGTCTCAGCAAATCGCCCATGTGCATGTGATCAAAAGAAAGTCCAACGATTTTCATAATTTTCCAACATAGATAAACACGGATGAGACTTCAGAGGAGAAGTGTTTGCTCATTTATCGTTCTTCATCTAAAGCCTTATTCGTGTTTTTTGCGTTCATCTATGGCTAATGCTTTAGCGGTTCCGGTTGGGTTAGTAGGGACATGGCTTGCCATGTCCGATGAGGACGTGAGGTTTCTCGCGGGCGGACATGGCAAGCCATGTCCCTACAAGACACTCTTATTCGGATTCGCTATTGATGTGAATTAGGTTCCCAAGTTCTGAATATGGAAAGCGAGTGCTTCTTGAACGTGGGTGTCCCAGTAGCTCCATTCGTGGCTACCGGGAAATTCATTGTATTGATGCGCGACGCCGTGCTGTTGGAGATGCGCGTGGAAGTCGCGGTTGCTTTGCAGCAGGAAATCTTCGGTTCCGCAGTCGATTTTGAGCGCGGCTCGCGTGGCCGGCTCGCTGTTTTGGGCGAGGGCAAAGGGATCTTCGGTTCCGCCAACGGCGCCTTCGCCAAAAATGCGGCGCATTTTGTCGCGCCAGTGGGTGTTGTCGTTGTTGACCATCGCTTCGAGAGAAACCGCGCCCGAATGCGAGTTGGCTGAGCAGAACAAATCGGGATGTTTAAGCGCCAGCTTCATCGCGCCATAGCCGCCCATGCTCAGGCCGCCGATGGCTCGCCCTTCGCGGCTGGCGCGCGTGGGAAAAGTCGCGTCCATGAACGGAATTAAATCTTCGATGATCGCGCTTTCGTAGCGTCCACTTTCGTCGGCGGCGTCGGTGTAAAAGCCGCTTCCGCCGCCTTCAGGCATCACGACGAGAAGCGGCAATCCCTCGCAGTAGCGTTCAATCGAGGTGCGCCGCGACCAGACGGTGTGATCGTCGGACGCGCCATGCAGGAGGTAAAACGTTGACCACGGCGCGCTTTGCCCTTGCGGGATGAAGAGGTTGCACGCCGTCTGGCGCCCCAACGCGGCGCTCCAAAAATGCAGTTCGCAAAAAGCCATGATGATACAAGGCTAATCCAAATAGTCGAAATGCGCGCGGCAGTTAGCGCGTGTCCGAGTGAACTTGCCTTTTTGTAAGCGCGAGCGAGGCTATCGTCCTCTTCCAACCACTGGAATTGCAGTGTGAAAGGACTTTTCAAATTGGTGGTGAGAAATTGAACGGCAACAGAACTCAAGGCCGAGCGACTTTACTCCGTTTTCGCCGGTGCGATGCTTGGTAGCGCCACATCCTGGCGGTCGGATGATTCATCCCAGACGCCCGCTTGAATGCGCCACGCATGGAGCAACGCGGTGGGCGCGCCCAGAGTTTTGGCGGCGCGAAGAGCGACCAATCGTTCGAGAGGTGCGGGAACTCCGCGAGATTCGACGCGGTCGCACGCTTGCCACAGCGCGGCAGCGTCTTGGTAAGGCGCATCGGGCGCGATGGAGGGAACAACGGGCATCGAATCCGTGGCTGGCAACCAATCGGGGCGCGTGGGAAACTGGCCCAGTCGGTCGAAGAACAGGCATTCCAAAACCGTTCCGTGCCAGCGGTCGCGCGCGATGCGTATTCGATGGCTGCCCGGCCCGCGCACGGCAAAAGCAGCGTATTCACCGTTCCAACCGCTCCACAAACGCGCTTTGGCGAGCGGCTCACGCGTCAAGCACTCTTGCGGTGAAATGTCGCCGCCATAAAGCAGCACGCGGTGGTCGCGCAAGCGGTTCAGTCCGTCCCTTTCGGTGTTGTTGAACCAATAGAGCGCCACGCGAAACAGACCCGCAGGAACCGAAAAGCTGATCCACAAATCCGGCCCGTCGAACGAAAGCGGGTATTTCGCGTCCTGCCAGGTGCCATCGTTGATCTCGCTTCGCGTTCGCGTGTTCTGAGACGGCACTTGCGGCGCGTTGGGATTGAGCGAGCGCGGCTCGGAAGTGAAAACAAAGCAGTCCTCCTCCTGGCCCGCGCGATGCGGGCCGGTGCTGGTGTTTTCTTCAAAAGCGTCCATGCCCTGGCGCGCCTCAGGTGCGTTCATGCCAAACAATTCCACGCCCGCGCTTCCATAGCGAAGCGGCCAATCGCCGCGCGTTTGGCGGTCGAGCGCATAAAAGGCGCCGCTTCCAACGGCGAGCGGCGCGCGCTTGTCCAGACTTTGCGTCAACGCTCGCAGTTGATCGGCGCCAAAAGTTGCGGGTTCGGGCGCTGGCAAAGCGCTTTGCGGGTCGTCGGTTGCGTTCGCGGGCGGCACATCGCGCCCGAACAACCCGGCCAAACCGCCGCCAAAGCGGGCCAGAATTGCCTGATCCGGCGCGAAGGGCAAAATCGCGCTCACCCAGTTGCCACTGAAGACGGGCGCGACCTGACCCTTGGGATCGTCTTGAGTCGAAACGAGCACTTCGCGCGTTTTGGCGTCGCGCTCTTCGGCGCCCTGCGCGCGAAAGCGTCGTCACCCAATCTTCGGCGAGCAAATCAACCGACGGCTTGGCGTCGCTCAGTTGAAGCGGGGTGGCGCTTCCGCGCGCGTTGTCTTCCCAATCGCGCCCGCGCAAAAACGTCCATTTCTCGTTGTCGTCATCGCCGATGCACACGCCCCAACGCGTCGCGCACCAGGCATGGCCCGTGCCATCGAGGGCAACGGCGTGAACCGGCCCCGGCAAAAACCCCTCGCCCTGAGCGCGCGCCGGTTGAACGGGCGAAGCCGCGCGGCCCACGGCTTCGATGCTCGCTCGCCCGTCTTTGTCCAAAGAAAGGCGATTCAAGCCGTCATCGGTCGCACTTAAAACGCGGCCCGCGCCATCAACGACGAGCGAATAAACCGGACGACGCGCCGCTTCGCGCACGGCTGGATCATCCGCAAAAACGCCGGGGAAACTCCAACCTTCGCCGTCGCTCCAACGAAACAAACCCGCATCGGTGGCGCCCCACACGCTTCCATCATCGGCGACAACCAGAGCGTTGATGCGCGCCGCGAGTGGCCCATCGAGCGAGGAAAAACGCGTCCAAGCTCCGCGCGTATACACGCACAGTCCCGCGCTCGCCGTGCCAACCCACACGCGCTTGGCGCTGTCAACCCGCACGCAGGTCACGTTGAGGTCGCCCAATTCTTTGGCGCCCGCGAACGGCGCCCAGTTGCCCCCGGCATCGCGGCGAAACACGCCTTCGCCCTGGGAGCCAGCCCAAAACTGCCCGCCCGCACCGCGCGCCAGACACGTCGCATAAACGCCCGATTGCGGGTTGTTCATCATCTGCGCGCAAGCGGGAACGCCCAGTAGCAGACAAAGAGAAAAAAGCAGAGATTTCACTGCGCAATTTGGAGTGATGTAGCGTGGCGCTCGTTGCGCGCGTCGGCTCGTTGCGCTTTAAACGCCGCGATGAAAAACCCACCACTCAACCCCCAGTAAGCCTAAACCCAGTAGCACAAAGTAACCCCACAATTCGCGGTTGGTGCGCGCGCGGTTTTCGGCCACAATCGGTTTCTTGTCGGCGATTTGTAGCGCGTCACGCGGCGCAATATCTGACTCGGCTTTGTCCAACAGCGACACGGCGAAAGTTTGCGACCAGTTGCCGCCGCTCGCTTCATAAACGCCGACTTTTTGCGCGCGGTCGAAGATGATCGTGCCATCGTCGCTTGTGCTTGTGCCACTTGTGCCAGAAGCCGAACTCGTTTCGCGCGCGACTTCGGTTTTCTCGCCGCCGGGCATCGCAACACTCACGCTTTGCAAAGCGGGCGGCGCCAAAAGCGGAATGGCGGTGCCGGTGCGAAGCGGGGCGCCTTCACCCGCGACATCGGTTCCGCGCGGGGCGGACAGCCAGCGAATGGCGTTGGTCACGAAAATCGGAAACGCCACGCGTAGGGGCAAATCGGTGTCGCGTAAATCGAAGCCGCACCACACCACGCGCTGACCGTTTTTCTCGCCCGTCACGATCAGCGGCGTTTGTTCGGCCTCGACAACGGGCTGGCCCCAATCTTTGACCTTGACCGCAATCGACTGCGCGAACTTGATGTCGTTCCACGGCGCATAACGCGCGACGGGGCTTTTGCGGTCGAAGTCCACAACCGCGGGTTGCGGCGCCACGCCCGTCACCTGAACGGGTGTCAGCGCAGTGGTGGTGTTGAAAATCAGTTGGTTGGCGCTGCCCAGGTTTTTGGGCGCTTGGCCGTCGCACACCACGACATCGAAGTCGCGCCCGCCGCCATCGGCGCCGACGAACACGCGTGTGTTGGTATCGAGATTGAGAGCCTTTTCCAAAAACACGTTGTCTGCCGCGAGCCACACGTTCACGATGCGCGGCGCATCGAGTCGAGCGAACGCCACGTTGTCGCACGCCAAAGCGTCCTTGAATCCGTCGCCACTTAGCTTCGCCGTGAACAACCCTTCAGAGAAGCGGAGGTCATCGAATAGCTCGGCGTGAGTGCCTGGAGCGCGCGCGCCATCGACGGTTTTAGTCGCAGGCGGAACCGTGATCGGGCGCACTTCGATGAGGTCGTCGCCGCGCGAAAGTTCCAGCGACAGGTTGCGCGCCTGGTCGGAATAATTGGAAACCGTTGCGAACACCTGTGCATTTGCGCCGCCGTAACCGCGCCGCGCATCGAGCGCGGTGATGGCGAGATTGTCACTCGAACTGCCGACTCGCACAAATTGCAACCCGATGTCGCGCACATCCAAATCCTGAATGGGGGCTGATGCGCCATCGGACACAACGTAAATCTGCGAGCCTTTTTTATCTTTCAACAGTGAAGCCGCAAGCGTAATGGCGCCTCTCAAATCGCTGCTCGTGTCGGCGTTTTGCGCGCCTGCCAAAGCGCGTTTGAGCGCGCCTTTGTCACCCGAAAGCGGGGCCAAAACGCGCGTTTGCGGCCCCGCCCACAAAATCGTCGCGCTGTCATCGCTCGACAGCGCGTTGATAAGCGTGGTCGCCTGCGCTTTGGCCGCCTCAAAGCGCCCGCCGGGAACATCAGTCGCTCCCATCGAAGCCGACGCATCAAGCACAATGGCCACGCTTTGCCCGCCGCGCGACAAAACGCGAATCGCAGGACGAACCAAGGCCAGAACCGCCAGAGCAACGAATGCCAACTGAAGCCACATCAACAAACTGGAGCGCAACTTTTGCCACGGCGCGTTGGCTTGTAAGTCGCGGATGGCGCTTTGCCACAGCATATTGGACGGCACAACGCGCTCTTTGCGCTTGAGCCGCAGCATATACAGCAACACGATTGCGCCCAAAAGTCCGGCGAAGAGGAAGTTGAGGGGCGAGATGAAACTCATTGAAGCGAGTTTAGGAAGAGCGAGATGAAGAATTGGAAATGAGCAGAAAAGCGGGTCGTTTATCGGCCCGCTTTTCTTTGAGGCGCAAGGCACTCAACGTGCGCTAAAGCGCGCCGATGAATTCAACTCTTCGCGCGACCACCGTTGCCGCGTTCGTCGCTTTGACGACGACCCCGGCTTTTGCCCTGCCCAACCCGACCGATGTGTTCCCGGCTCAGGGCGGGCCGATTCGCATCACGCCAATTTATCACGCGAGCTTTCAAATCGAATACGCGGGCAAAGTTTTTCAAGTTGACCCATTCAGCGCGGGCGATTTTGAGGGAGCCAAACTCGCGGATTTCATTTTGATTACACACACGCACCCCGACCATCTCGATCCCGCCGGAATCCGCGAAGTGGAACGGGGCAACTTCGCCCACCCAGTTCACGTTTTCGGGCCGCCTTCGGTGATCGAACAAGTCAAGAAATTACGCTCCACCGGCATAGCACCGCAGATGCGGCTGTCGGGACTCATCACCCAAACGCTTCGCAACGGACAGATCGAAGTTTTCAACAGCGGGCCAGATGTAGCACATCAAAAACCGCTGTTCACACTTGAAGCGGTGCCGATGTATAACATCGTGCGCGGCCCGAAACCCGGCCAGAAATTCCATCCCAAAGGCCAGTTCGACGGCTTTATTCTCACGCTTGGCGGCAAGCGCATTTACATCGCGGGCGACACCGAAGCGACGCCGGAAATGAAGGCGCTTAAAAACATCGACATCGCGTTTTTGCCGATGAACTTGCCCTACACCATGACGCCCCAGGAAGCCGCGCAGGGCGCGCGGGCGTTCAAGCCGAAGGTGGTTTATCCGTATCATTATCGCTTTCCGTTCAACAAGCCCAACGACAACCCGCAGCAATTTCAAAAGGCGCTCGCGGGAAGCGGAATCGACGTGCGCATTCGCAATTGGTATGGCCACGTCTCGCAAGTCGCGGGTTGAGTGGCCCCACCCGGCTTGGCGGTGCTCAGCTGCTCTGCCAGGGCATGCAGAGGGAATTGAGGCTGTCTTGTTGCGGCTCGACAGCAACACGCTTCAGCCCGCCAAGTTGCAGCCATAATCCTTCTCCACGTCCTGGGAGAGCGGCTGAGCACCGCCAAGCCGGGTGGGGCTTGAGCGCGCCAACAAAACCTGAAACGCCCTGTTCGGTTGAACGGGGCGTTTCGTTTGTCTTTCTAACCAACTCATCACTAACAACTGGTTCTACCTTCGCAGTTTCAACTGGCGATAGAACGTTTCGATATCGCGCAGATAAAACCGGCGTTGTCCACCGGGAGTTCGCAGGCATTGCAAGCGTCCGGCGTCGGCGTAGCGGCGCACTGTGGCGCGACTCACGCGCAGCAAGATCGAGGCTTCGTGCAGTGACAGTTGCGGGTTGCGCAGGCGTTCGAGCAGTTGTTCGCGCGATTCGGGTTTGAGGCGAACGCGCTTTTTGACGACGGGCGGCGGAGCCGATGGCGAGGACGGCGCGCGCGCAGCGGGTTTTTCGGGTTTGGAGGCCGCGCCGGACGAGGCGCCGCTTCGGGCGGCTGTGCGCAACAAGCTGGCGCTGCGCATCCGGCCCTCCGGCAGGCCCGTCTGAGCGACGGTTGGAGTTTTGTTCATAGTCCCTCTTTGAAGTTCGCCCGCCATTCCTCCTCTAAACGGAGAACTGGAAGCGCCGCACGCACAGGTCACGCCTTGGTTCTTCGAGGGGGCTATTCGAGGAACAAGGCATCACCAAACGAAAAGAACCGGTAACGATGGGTAATCGCTTGCCGATACGCGGCGCGTAAGAGCGTTAGCCCCCACGAATTAGAACCGTTTTCGCCATTTGTCCCTTCTTCTGATGATTTCAACCCGCTCTGCACAAACGCCGCTACAAGCGCCAAAAGCGTGGAGCGTGGCAAATGAAAGTTGGTCAGTAGCGCATCCACAACTCGAAACTGCGCGCCCGGTCGCAAAAACAAACGCGTTTCGCCCCAACCACCTTGCACTTGTCCATCGGGACGAACCGCGCTTTCGAGAGTGCGCACGCTGGTCGTGCCAATCGCCACCACGCGCGCGCCGCGCGCTTTTTGCGCGTTGATGCGCGCGGCGGCGCCCTCGGAAACGAAGTAGCGTTCAGCGTGCATCACGTGATCGTCCAAGTTTTCGGTTTTGACCGGCGCAAAAGTGCCCGTGCCCACGCCCAGCGTGACGAACGTCCACTCCACTCCGCGCTCGCGCAACTGCTCGAACAGCCACGGCGAAAAATGCAATCCCGCTGTGGGCGCCGCCGCCGAATCGAGAGCGCGGCCTTCGATGCGCGGATCGGCGCGCGCAAACATCGTTTGATAACGCTCTTCGCTCGCCGGGGTTTGAATGTAAGGCGGTAGCGGCACGTGCCCGATTTGGGGCAACCACTCGCGCACATCGCGCCCGTCTTGCGTTCTAAATTCAAGCATCCATTGCGCGCCGTCGCGCTCGCCCAAGCGCGCTTCGACCGAATCGAAGCGCACCGTTTCGCCGCTTTTCAAACGGTTCGAAGGCTTGAGCAAAGCGCGCCAACGATTGGGCGCTTCTTCTTCGAGCAAAAGCGCTTCGACGCGCCCGCCGCTGGAGCGTTGACCGAGCAGTCGCGCGCGCAAAACGCGGGTGTCGTTGAACACGAGCAGATCGCCCCGGCGCAAAAAGCGCGGAAATTCGCGCATAGTCGCGTGTTCAAGCGCGCCCGTCGAACGCCTCAAATGGAGCAAACGCGCGCTTTCTCGCGGCTCGGCAGGCGTTTGCGCGATCAGTTCCGGCGGCAAATCGAAGTCGAGGTCTTGAAGAAGCATTTGGTGTTCAGCGAAGGGCTTTGCCACAACTCACAGAAATCTGCCTGCGCCAATTGATCGCCTTGAAAGGAACAACTTCGGTTCGCTGGGGCGAAGCCCTTCGCTCCAACTCAACGCAAGAGACGCAGCAAGATGTTGATCACAATTGTGGCGTCGATGGACAACACAATCGACCAGACAAAGGGAAAATAAAACGCGGAGTCGCCGCGCTCCAAGGCGATGTCGCCCACCACGCCGCCGGGAAAACGCGCACCCGCCGCAAACAGAACTTCGCCGACCATGAGGAGCACGCTACCCGCGATGAAACCTGGCAATTGAAGGCACCCGGCCCGATTTGCAGTTCGCGTTTCTCGCTGGGAAGCAAAAGACGCGATTCCTACTGCTTCCTTTTAACGTCCGCGTTTGATGACGGTGTAGCGCACCGGGCCGTGTCCGCGACCCAGACCACCATACAGCGCGCTAAACGCTCCGGTTGACAGGTCGAGAATGCGGTTGCCATTATAGGGGCCGCGCCCGTTGACACGCACCGTGATGGTTTTGCCGGTTTGCGGGTTGGTGACGCGCAGCACCGAACCGACGGGTTCGTAGCGCGCGCACGCGGTCATCGAGCGCGACGACGAATGAAAAGCCGCACGACCACTGCGCGTTTGCGCGTGAACGAGCGGCGCGGCAAGAAGCACCGGCAAGGCCAACAAAAAAGGGCGAATCATAAGGAAAACGGTCGCCCAGTTTGCCAGAGGTGGCACGTTTCAAGGCGCAATCGAGTCGATGCAGGCGGCGGCACCCTCACCAGAGGCAAGATAAAGCGCGCCTCAAGGCGCAAGCGAAGTGAAGTAGCCTTCGATCACTTTGACTTGGCGCTTTTGTGAAACGCCCTCTTTTTGCCACTCAACCGCGTAGTCGCCCGGCGGCAACGTCACCTGAAATCGTTGTCCGGCAACGACCAAACCCCGCGCGACTTCTTGAAACCCGGTTGGCGCGGTTGTCAAGCTAACAAAGAAAATCTGCCTGTTCTTGCTCGGCTTGGCGGGCGCCTCGATGATGCCCGTGTCCTCGGGGCGCCAAGCGATGTTTTGGGCGGCTGCATCGAGCTTTTTCTCGATGCTCAAAAACTCGGCGGGAGCGCGGAAACCATAATCTTCGATTTCGGTTTTCTGGTCTCCGCGCTCGACGACGAGGGAAAAACCAGCGCCATCGGTTGCCCTGAGCGTTTTAGTCGCGTCGCCGCGCGTGCGCGCCAGCAGAGCCGGAAAAGTTGGCGCGTCCAACAGCCCAACCAGCGCCTTGAACTGTTCAGGCGCGATGCGCCCGCTTCGTTCGCCCGGCCGCGAAACGTAGTTGCCCTCTTTCCAAGTCGCAGTTCCATCGCGCTCCAGCGCGACCGAATAAGAAGGGCAAAACCCGTAACACGGGTTGCGCGAAAACGAGATGCGCGTGATGGGTCGTTGAACTGGAGCCGGTTGCGCCGGGGCCGGTTGCGCCAAGCCCAGCGCAGACCATGCGAGGGCAACTGGAAGCGCGGGTGCGAACATCCGCCGTTTGAAAGGTATCATCTGTGGGAGTGCGCGTTTAGCGACTGGTTCGGGCCGAGTTGAGTTGGGCCACAGCCCCCCGGAAAAACTCGTTGGCGCGGGTTCGATAGACATCTTGGCCGGTATCGAGAAAGGTTTGCTGGGCTTCGAGCGACTGGCTCATCAGCGAGGCGGCGAAAGTGCGGGCGATGGCGGCGGCGCCCGAACTGCCCGACGGCGGGCGAAGTAGCGCGATGGCGTCGCTCGCGTCGCTCATGTCGGCTTTGAGGCGCTTGAGTTGCAAAAACGCGCCTTCGCGTCCGATTGAGCCGCCTGCCACGCCGTCGCTCAGTTGGCGTCCCGCTTTGCCCAGAGCGAACACGTGCTGGTCGAAGCCCTGCAACAAAAACTGCGCCGACGTGTCGTCCACGTTGGCTGCGCTCTGGCCGCGCGCCTTCCACACCCGCGAAAAGGCAACGAACGCGTCCTCTTTGCGAGTGGGCATAGACAAAAGCGCGCTGGCGTATTGGAATTGCAACTCGACGTCTTGCGGGAAAAGCGGCGCGATGCGATCCAAGGTTTGCACGCCCTCGATGGTGCGCCCGCTGGTGATGAGCGCGCGGGCCATCAGTTTCAAGGCTTCGGGATTGTTCGGTGAAAGTTCCAGAGCGCGGTCGAGGTTGAGTTGCGCGCTGGCCTCGGCATCTTCGGCGTTGTTGATGTAGCTGGCGTTGTTGTTGATGCTGCCAGAATTGTTGTTCATCTGGTCGGCCCGGCGAAACAGACCGGCGCGGCCAAACTGGGCGCGCGCCATCGCAATACGCAAATCGGCGCTGTCTGCCCCGTTCAAGATCGCCTGTTTGCCCGCGTCCAACACGCGCGGAAAATCGGGCTTGGGCGAGTTGATGTAGGCCATCGCCATCTTAGCGAACGATTCGCCGTCTTTTTTGTTGATTTGGGTGGCCCGCCCATAAGCCGCCGTTGCGCCCGCCGGATCGACCGGAGACAGCAAATCGCCCAAAAACGTGAAAGCCTCGGTGCGCGAAGGGTCGAGCACCGAAACGCGCAGCACTTCGTCTTGCGCGAGGGCGGTGTCGCCCGCCGTGCCCGCTGCTCTGGCGCGCGCCAAGTGCGCATCGGCGAGGGTTCTGACTGAAACCGGCGAATTGGTGGGCCACAAACGCAGCGATTTGTCAACCAGAGCCGCGCCCGTCGAAGCGCCGGTTTCCCTGGCCGAAGCGTCATCTTTGGCGCTCTCGCTCCACAAAATCGGCTCGCCGTTCTCGCTTGCGCTGTCGTCCAAAACCAGGGCAAAAGGCGTTTTGCCTTCGGCGAGCGGCGCGACATAAAGCGCGATCACGGCGCGATAACCTGTGGCCTGTCCCAAGGCCGCTGCCGCATCGTTAGCGGTTTTTGTTGCCCCGGCGATGGCTCCGGCGCGAATGGTTTCAGGAAGAGCCGACGCGAATGCCAGCCTTTGCATCGCGCCGCGAAGCGTGGCAAAAGTGCTGGGCGAAAGTCGTTTGTCGCCCAAAGCGCGGGCGATGATGTTGGAATCTGGTGAGGCCGCTTCCACATTGGCGTAACCCAAACCCATCAAGGCGCGGCGCAGCGAAACCGCCGCGAGGGTCGATCTTCCGGCGAGCGCAACCGCACGCGGCGGCATCATCACGGGAGGTGCAGGCGCGGCGGGAAGCGGGGAAGCGGCACCGCCCGCATCCGGGCGTGCGCCGGTTCCAACTCCATTTCCGTTGCCATAAGCGTTGGGGTTGGTGTTGGTCGGCGGATCCGGGATCGGCAAAAAGCGCGGATCGGGCGCGCTCGGCTTCTTTTTGGCCAGCACGCTCCAGTTCGGTCGCAGCGCCCCATTCCAACTCGCGGGCGCAGGCGGAAGCGCCGTGAGCGGCACATCGGGATACGGCGTGACAGCGGGAGGCGCTCCCGTGAGCGGCGCTCCAGTGAGCGGCACTGCATCGGGCGCGCCTGCGGACATGGGATCATCGAGCGCAATGATGAGCACGTTTACACCTGGCAAGCGCACGGGCTGCGTTGTTAAAGCAAAGGGCGCGGGCGCCGAGCCAGCGGAAAAGGCGCCGGGGGTTCGCGCCGACGCGGGCGGTGGAGCAAAAACAGTCGTCTGGGCCAGCACCAAGTGCGTCCAGGCACCCTGGGAAATGAGCAACGCTCCCGCCATCACAACCGGACGCGCGGAGCGAAAACAAAGCAGCGAAAAACGGGAAAGGGTTGACATCGGCAGATTGCGGCGTGACGAGCAAGCCTATTCAAAAGTTTGACACGCGCTCAAGCGCCCAGTTCTTCACCTGCCGACAAACGACGAACGGCTTTCTCAATTCGAGAAAGCCGTTGAAGACGCACCCACGCGTCGCAAAACGCACGAGCCAAAAGATTATCCCGCTTCGGTCGCATAGGCTTCTTCGCCGTGCAGCGACACATCGAGGCCGCGCTCTTCGGATTCTTCCGAAACGCGAAGTCCCCCAAGCGCTTTGATCACCGTCAAGATGACGAAAGCCATGCTGAACGAGTAGGCCGCCACGACGCCAGTGCAAAACAACTGGTTGAGCGCCGTGCTCACACCTCCCGGCACGATGAACGCGTTGATGCCCACCAACCCGCTTGAAGCGAACACGCCTGTCAAAACCGCGCCAGTGAATCCGCCCACGCCGTGAACAGAGAAAGCGTCGAGCGAATCGTCCACACGGTTTTTGGCGCGTAGCGTCGCCATGAAGTAGCACACACCTGAAGTGATGATGCCCACCATGATCGCGCCCAGCGGAGTTACAAAACCGCAAGCGGGCGTGATGCCCACAAGTCCCGCGACCGCGCCCGTTCCGGCACCCAGCGCCGTCATTTCTTTGCGGGAGAACAAGTCGATGAACATCCACGCCGTCATCGCGGCGGCGGCGCCCAGCGTTGTGTTGACAAAAGCCAGCACGCCCAGAGCGCTCGCGCCGCCTGCCGACCCCGCGTTAAAGCCATACCAACCGAACCACAAAATGCCAACGCCCAGCAAACACAGCGGCAACGAGTGCGGAAGCATCGGACGCTTGTTGTAGCCGCGCCGCGCTCCCACAACCAAAGCGCCCGCCAAAGCCGCAAACCCCGCGTTGACGTGAACCACCGCGCCGCCCGCGAAATCCATCGCGCCTCTGGCGAAAATCCAGCCTGCCGGATGCCATATCCAGTGAGCCACCGGACAATAAACCAAAAGTCCCCACAAACCGATGAAAGTCAAATACGCGCCGAACTTCATGCGCTCGACGAGCGCACCCGAAATCAGTGCAGGCGTGATGATGAAGAACATCATCTGGAATATCATAAACGCGCCGTGGGGCACGGTGCTAAACAAATGCAACGGCGCTTTGGTGCCCGGATCGGTGACAAAAGCGCCCGTGGCGTCTTTGACTGCCGGATAGTTTTCGGTGAACAACTTGACCGGGTCGGGAAGTCCCACCCAGCCAAAACCGCCGAAATACGCGTTGCCATTGTTGTTGCCAAACGCGATGGAGTAGCCCGCGAACACCCATAACAGCGCCATCAGCGCCATCGCGCCATAGGACATCATGATGGTGTTCAGCATGTTTTTGCCGCGCACCAAACCGCCGTAGAAAAACGCCAAACCCGGCGTCATAAACAAAACCAGAGCCGACGAAGCCAGCACCCAGGCCGTGTCGCCGGTGTCTTGTTTGTAGGGCGGGTCTTTGGGCGTTTCCGACGCCGTCGCGCCGCCGCCCTGGGCAAAAGCGTGGCCCGTCAGGAGGCCAAGTAGCGCGCACAGCGCCACAGGTGCCGCGAGCCGAAGCGCCACGTGAGCGGCGGCGCGCGGCAGGGTCTTCGCGCGCGGCGAAGACCAAAAGGTGGTCAAAAGTTGGGTCAAAATCATCTCCGAAGAGCGATCCGTCTGCTTTGCCCTGCCCGCTTCGCGCCCTGAATCAAAGTCGAACTTCAGTAGGCGCCCGAAGCGGGCAAAAGAGCGGGACGGTCAAAAAGTCGCTTCGATTATAGGCCCATGCCGTTGCCTGTCGTTTTCCCTTTTGTTAATTCCATGTTTCGTAAGTTGAATTGCGCGCGTTTCAAGACCTTGAGAAAGTGCCGAATGTCGGATGTTTACCACCAATTTTCGCGTGTGAAGCCGGTTCAAGCGCGGGTGTTGGCGGGCGAGGGTAATTGAACCCATTCCCAATTGTGTAGGCAATTAAAGCGAATTGAGGGTGCCCGAAGCGCGACTTCGCGCGATTCAAGTCGTTCTAAAGCTCCGCTTAGAAAAGCCACAAAACGGGTTGAGCCTCGTCTTGTAGGGACATGGCTTGCCATGTCCGCGAATGTGCGGGTAGGTTGGTCGCAAAGCATGGCAAGCCATGTCCCTCCAGGGTTGTGCGACTTCTTAGTCAACCTGTTCTCGTTCTGGCACCTTGCTTTTGCGTGAAACCTTTCATCGAAACCAATCCGCTCTTGGGTTGTTGCCCTTCATCATGCCTCGTTCCGCTCCGCTTCGCCCTTTGTTAATCACCTTGTCCGCTTTAGGAGCGGCATCAGGAGCGCGCGCTGAAGACGCGGCGCCCGCTCCGAGCACTCCGACCTTTGCAAGCGGCACGAACGCTCCATCGATTGCTGCGCCCGACGCCAAAGCCATATCGCCCACGGTGTCGCGGGCGCAATTTGTGATCGCGCTGGGCGAACAGGTCGGCTTTGTCGCGGCGCTTCGTTCGTGGCGCGAAACGCTGAGGGGAAGCGGACGCGCGCCGCGCCGCGAGTTGTGGGGCGATTCGCTCGCCGGAGGCCAGATGGCGCTTGCGGTGGGTCAGGTGCGCGCACCCGACCTCGCCGGATTCGACGCGGGCGCGGGCACCGCGTTTTCGTGGCAGGGCAAAGGCGGCCAGAATTTCGACGCGGGCACCACCGCTCGCCCTGAGCAACTCGACGAGTTGCTCAGGCACTTCGATGACCAGGCGCGCGGCGCGCCCGCCATCCGAACCGAAGCGCCATTGGGTCGCGCGGGCGTGACGTGGCTTCGCGCCAAACCTGTGTCGAACGGCGAGGCCGAACTGGAAACGACGCTGCTTCGCGCCGCGCGCGATGGGCAACAAGGCACGGGCGGGCATCCGCAAGACGGCACATTCGCCGATGTCAACGCGCGTTTGACGCTTCCTTCGGGCTGGCAATTGCGCGGCTCGTGGTCAAACGCCCGCTTCGATGGCCAGAGCGCCCGCAGCAGTTGGAACGCCGGAGCGAGCGGCGTGTTACCTCATCCGTGGGGCACCGCCGATGTCAAGCTCGATTGGAAAACGACTGACGCAGGATTTGCCACTTTTTCCGGCCAGAACGCTGCGGGCGAGAATGCGGGCGGGGTGCAGATCTCGCAGAACATCCAAACCCCGCTCGTGTCGGGCAAGCTCGTCGCCGCCGCTTCGACGCGTTCGCTTGAGGAAACCGGTGCGGCGCGCGCAGACGATGAACTGGCGCGCGACTCAGCCCAAACAAACGCTGATCTCAAGTTGCAACTGGCGCCAAACCTCGCTTTGTCGGCGACGGGAAATGCCTCTCAAGTCGAGGTCGGGCGAGCCTCCGCTGGTGCGGCCAGTCTGCGCGAATCGTTGCGCGTTGCGGGCGGCGACGTGGGCATGGACTGGAAGGTTTCCAAGCAGTTGTCGCTGGGCGCGGGCGCCGGATCGTCCCAAACCCAGGGCGAAGATGCTGTGGGCGCCCACCAAAGCCTGGAAAACCGGGCAACTCTTCGCTTGCGTTTCGTGCGGGCCAAAGAAGATTACGCGCTCGCCCTTCAAATGCGCGACCGCGACGGCACGGGCCAAGACCCCGGCGCGCCGTGGGCGCATCTCGCCGCGTTGCAATTGGAAACCGAGCGGCCCTTGGTCGGCGATTGGCGTTTGAAAGCCAGCGCCAACTGGATGATCGACCGCGAAGCGCGGGCGGGCGATGCGCGCGGCGTAGCGCGTCAAATCGTGGCGGGACTTCAGTTCGCTCGCGCGGCGCGCCTCGACGTGCGCCTGCGCGACGGCGCCGCTTTGCCTTCCGATTTGCGCAACGATCCGCTGGGCGCCGTGTTTTCCTCGTCCGGTTTCACTCAAGGTAACCGCGAAATCGCTACCCGCTTCAACATCGGAAGCGCAGCCGGAAGTTCCGGTTTGGGCTTGGCCATCGAGTGGGCGCGGCAAGGCGCCACTTCGTCGCGCAACGATTCGTGGAAAATCGGCCTGACCTACCGGTAACGTCTGTTGTGCCGTCGATTGGCAAAACCCCTAAACAGTAGCGCCAAGAAACTCAAACTCACTCGATCATGGCCGCCCAAGAACCCGTTCCGCTTCGCATCGCGCGCGTTTCGACGCGTCCGGCAGTGGGCGGCGCGGCGGCTCATCTCGCGCTACTCATCAAACATCTGCACGCGCCGGAGTTTCCAACGCTGTTTTTGTCGGGACAGGCCGAGCGCGGCGAAGGCGATTTTTATGCGTTGCGCGCGCGGGATGAACGGCGGCCCGAACTCATCCCATCACTGCGGCGTGAACCCTCTTTTGGCCACGATTTGCACGCACTGCGCGACTTGGTGCGCCATTTCCGCGCGTTTAGGCCGCACATCGTTGATACGCACCTGTCCAAAGCGGGCATTTTGGGCCGTTTGGCGGCACGCATGGCCCATGTTCCGGCCACAATCCATACCTTTCACGTCAACATCTTCGATGGATATGCCTGGAACTCGCCCAAACACGCGCTTTTTCTGGGATTGGAGCGCTTTTGCGCGCGTTCGACCAACCGCTTGATTTGCCTGTCCGACGGGTTAGGCGACGAACTGCTGTCCCTTGGCATCGGCCACAAATCGCAGTGGCGAACAGTTCGGTTGGGGTTGGAACTCGACGCCTTTGACGCGGTGCCCCAAGAGCGAACAAACGCGAGGATGACTCTTCGCCGCGAACTTGGCATCGAGCCAAACGCGCGGATCGTTGGCGCCGTAGCGCGTTTGGCGCCGGTCAAAGGCCTCAAATTTTTGCTTGATGCGGCGCCACTCATTTTGCAAAGCGTGCCAAACGCGCATTTCGTGATCGCGGGCGATGGCCCATCGCGCCCGCGCCTGGAACTTCAAGCGCGCGAAGCGGGTTTGGCAAACCGCGTTCATTTTCTGGGACTGCGCGCCGATGTCGCGGCGCTTTACCGCGCCTTCGATTGCCTGGTTTTGCCCTCGCTTCAAGAAGGCACGCCGGTATCAATCATCGAAGCCCTCGCCGCGCAAACGCCCGTTGTCGCCTGTGATGTCGGCGGCGTTTCGCTTTTAGTCGAACACGAACGAAGCGGCCTGCTTGTGGCGCCGCGCGACTCGAAGGCTCTTGCAAGTGCGGTTGTTCGCGCGCTGTGTTTGCCCGCTCAAGCGCGCGAGCGGGCGCGCAACGGACGCGATGCGATGCGCCGCGAGTGGAGCGCCGGGCGTTTAATCGAAGACCATCGCGCGCTTTACGCGGAATTGCGGCGCGAAGCCTTTTCAAACATATCGTGATGAAGGCGCCGGAAAAGGTTGCACCTCGACTATGGTCTCAGAAATAGTTGGGGGCTTTGTTGATTGGAAGAAAGCGTTGATCCCAAAACGAACACGTCAAATTTCATTACAACCACGATGAAACCAGATGTCATTGCGAGAAATCATGACAACTTCTGCTCACTGAAGCGCAGCAAATGAACCGGGATGTAACCGATCAGCGAGTAGATCACTTGTCATGCTTTCTCACAATGACAGGTTCTTCTGCTTCAATAGAAGTTGGAGTGCTTTAGGTTTAGGTCTAACGCCTTCTTCCAATCTAGTAATCGGCTAACCACCGTTCTCAAACTGTTTCTAAAACCTGCGTTCTCGATTGCCCTTCAACCGAACCGGTTCCGATAGGCACCGTTTTTCTTTGAAGAAGCGCCTGCTTTCTAAACTGGCGACCCGATGATCCTCCTCGACGGCAAAGCAACGGCGCAACGCGTGCGCGACCGCCTCCAATTGGAAGTTGAAGCACTCAAATCGCGCGGCATCGCGCCGGGTTTAGGCACGATTTTGGTCGGCGACGATCCGGCCTCAGCCGTTTATATAGGCGCTAAAATCAAGGCCTGCGACGAAGCGGGCGTCACTTCGATTCACGCACCCCTGCCTGCAAGCGCAACTCAAGAAGAAGTCGAAGCCCAAATCCGCGCCTTCAACGCCGACCCGCGCGTGTCGGCCTTCATCGTTCAACTGCCTTTACCAAAGGGCCTAAGCGAAGAGCGCGCGCTACTCGCAATCAGTCCCGACAAAGACGCCGACGGTTTGCATCCGGTCAACCTGGGCCGTTTGGTGATGGGCGCGAATGGCCCGCTTCCCTGCACGCCTGCGGGCATCGTGGAACTGCTGCGCGAATACCAAGTGCCAGTCGAAGGCTGTCACGTCGTCATCGTCGGGCGCGGTTTAACCATCGGGCGCCCACTCGCTTTGCTTCTGGCACTTAAACGCCCCGGTTGCAACGCGGCAGTGACCGTCGTTCACACCGGCGTCAAAGATTTGCCGAGCTACACGCGGCAAGGCGATGTCGTGATCGCGGCGGCGGGCAGCCCCAACTTGATTCAACCCGACTGGATCCGGCCCGGCGCAGCGGTTGTGGGGGGCGGTTTGACGCGCGGCGAAGGCCGCAAAATCGTATCGGATGTGGACGATTCGGTGGGGGAAGTCGCCGGTTGGATGACGCCGCGAGTCGGTGGCGTCGGCCCGATGACCGTTGCCATGCTCTTGCAGAACACGGTTCACGCCGCGAAGAAACAAGCCATTTAGCCACAAAAAAGCACGAGAAACACGAACGGGTTGGCGACTCAAATCAAAATCCAAAGCATAAAGGCAATCGCTTGAACTGCTTGGTTTGAGTCGCCAACCCGTTCGTGTTTCTCGTGCTTTTTTGTGGCTAAAACATCTTCTCAACTTCATCCCATATCCTCGCGGCCATCTCGCTTTTGCTCATCAACTGCCACTCGATTTTTTCGCTTGCGGACAAAAATGTCGCAGCGTTGGAATCGGAATCGAAACCACTTCCGGCACGCGTCACGTCGTTAGCAACAACCGCATCGAGATGTTTCGCTACTAACTTGCGACGAGCTTCGAGTTCGAGGTTTCCCGTTTCCGCCGCGAAACCGACCACGATTTGACCGGCCCGTTTGCGCGCGCCACAGGTTGCCACGATGTCGGGATTGGCCACGAGTTCGAGTTGCATTGTTGCCGAGTCGCCACGCTTAATTTTTTGGGGTGCAGGACTTGCGACTCGAAAATCGGCGGGCGCGGCGCAGGCGATTAGCACGTCGCACAAGTCGAAGGCGCGCGTCGTAGCGTCCAACATTTCAATCGCGCTTTGCACGCGCACGGTTTCCACTTGTGGAGGCGGGGTTAGAGAAGTCGGGCCACAAACGAGGGTGACCTGCGCGCCGCGCCGATGCGCTTCTTGCGCGAGAGCGAAACCCATTTTGCCCGACGAACGGTTGGACAAAAAACGCACTGGATCGAGCGGTTCGCGCGTTGGCCCCGCCGTGATGAGCACGCGCCGCCCTTCCAAATCGCGCCGGGGAAACAAGATGCGCTCGATGTGTTGAATTAATTCGGCGGTTTCGGGCAAGCGCCCCGAACCGACGTGTTCGCACGCCATGCGGCCTTGATCGGGTTCGATGATGATAAACCCGTCCGCCCGAAGTTGCGCCAGGTTGCGCTGGGTCGCGGGCCGCGCGAGCATTGTCGGGTTCATCGTGGGCGCCAAAGCAACGGGCGCGCGCGTCGCCGTTACCAAAGTCGTCAACAAATCATCGGCGAATCCATTGGCCAGACGCGCGATCAAATCCGCCGACGCGGGCGCAACGAGCACCAAATCGGCTTTGTCTGCAAGCGCGATGTGCGGCATCCCCGCGGCTTTTCCACTTTCGGTTTCGCTCGCCCACAAATCGGTTTGCGCCGGGTTGTGCGTCAGAGCCGTGAAGGTGAGCGGCGCGATGAAGTGCGCCGCGCCATCGGTTAAAACTGCGTGAACATGCGCGCCGCGCTGCGTGAGTTTCGAGGCCAAATCCGCGATTTTGTAAGCCGCGATGCCGCCGCCGACACCCAAAACAATCGTTTTCCCATTCATATAAAAAGCATTTAACCACAGATGAACGCAGATAAAGGCGGATGAACTTCATCAACGAACACCTGCGTTTTTCGTGTTCATCTGTGGTTAAATGGCTTTCGTGCTGCTTTTCCCCGCCGATTCACTGGAACGCTCGCAGGTCGAACGCGATTACAAAGCCGAGTGGCTGGCCGCGCAAAACGCGGGTTTCGAGACGGTTTTGTTCGACTTCGACGCGTTGCGGCGCGGCGACAACCTCGAAGCCGTGCTTCGCCGCGTGCCCAAAACCAAAGTGCCGCAAACACTTATTTATCGCGGTTGGATGCTGCGCGCCGAAGAATACACGCGCCTTTTCGACGGTTTGGAAAGGCGCGGCCGGAACCTGATCAACTCGCCCGAAGCGTATCGTTTCGCGCACCATTTGCCGAAAAACTACGAGTTGTGGCGCACGGTGATGCCCGAAACGGTTTGGCTCGAACGCACGCGTTTCGAGCGCGAGGGAGAAGCTGATTTCGCTTCCATATTTGAGGTGTTACAACCGTTCGGATCAGGTGCGGTTGTGCTCAAGGATTGGGTGAAGTCGCAAAAACACGACTGGACAGGCGCATGTTTCATCCCTGATGCCAGCGACCAAAGCCAGGTTCGCCGCGTCGTCAACCGCTTTTTGCAACTGACCGGCGAGAATTTAGCTGGCGGCTTGGTTTTTCGCCGCTTCGTGCCGCTACGCGAAGTGGCCGGACAAACAATCGAGTGGCGCTCGTTTTGGCTTGATGGAAGAATGCTTTCGCTCGCGCCGCACTTCGCCAGGCGAGAAGAACTTAAAGCGCCCGATGCGCCCCGCTTCGAGGAACTGGCTCAGCGCGCGCCGAGCCGCTTTTTCTCGCTCGATATAGCGCAAACGCAGGCGGGCGACTGGATGATCATCGAGATGGGCGATGGCGGGGTTTCGGGTTTGGCTGCGGGTGACGATGTGGAAGGTTGGTATGCAAACCTGGCAAAGCGCGAGCGAGCGACTTGAGCTAAGGTGAGGGCACCAAAAAAACCGCGGCGCGGCTCACCTTGGCTTTGGCTTGGCGCGCGTCGAAATCCTTTGGCTTGACGATGGGTGATAGAAAATCAATGAACCAGTAGGTTTGGAGAAAGGCGACCGACTCGCGTTTGGAATCCATGACTGGCGCGCGTTCTCGCTTTTCAAGGCTCCCGAAAGCGCCGATGTAAAAGACGATTTTGCAAAAATCGTTCATCCCACTCACGCCGTTCACCCAACCGCGTTTGGCTTGGGCTTCAACTTTTCCCCCGCTCAGCGTCCAGAAACCGTCGAACGTGCGCCCGCCCAGGCCACTCGGCGCCGACTCGAACGCGCCATCATTCCGCAAGAGGTAGTTCGTTCCCGAATCGCTCAACCAAACCTATCCTTGTTTGTCCAGCACCCGTTGAAAAGTCAATTCTTGCACGCCCGGTTTTGACGCCGCAACGGGCTTCTCCTTGGCATGTGCAGCAAGGGATGCCAGCAAGAACGGACACAAGAATTTTCATGAGGAAACTTCGATCTCCAATGTTTCCGCACGCCGCGCCTTTTCTTCGTTGACCAGGCGGCAAAGCTCCATTGAGGCGCGTTCGACATCATCGTTGACGACCTCGAAATCGTAGAGGTGCACCTGCGACATTTCCCACGTCGCGGTTTGCAGGCGCGTTTGCAGTTCGGAAGGGTCGACCGATTGCCGCGATTGGATGCGCTCGGTCAAGGTTTCGGCTTCCTGACCTTGCGGCGGTTTGATGAACACCAAAACGGCGTTTGGAAACAAGCGGCGAATGACCAAGGCGCCTTGCACATCGATGACGCACACAACATCGTGGCCGTTGTTAATGCGCTCGAAAATCGAACTGAACGGCACGCCGTAAAAGTTGCCGTGCACCTGCGCGTGTTCGATCAGCTCATTTTCAGCGATCATTTTCTCGAACTTCTCGTGGGAAACGAAAAAGTAATCGCGGCCTTCGACTTCGTGTTCGCGCCTGGGGCGCGTCGTGCAAGTCACGGCGCGGGCAAAGGTCGACAGGCACCCTTGCGAGTGCTGCCAGACCGTGTCTTTCCCCACGCCCGATGGCCCGGAAATTACCAGAACCAAACCCAGATTGTCCGCGCTTTGCATGAAGCAAGGTTACAAAAACGCGCTTTAGCTTTTGCCGAGTTGTTCGGTGAGGAGCGCGAGTTCGCGGTAGGGAAAACCTTCATACCAGTCGCGTTGCGAGGTTTCGATTCCTTCCAAACGCAATTCCAGAGAACGCAAGGCGCTCCTAAACGGAAGGCAAATTTCCTCCCGCGTGCCCGCGATGGGATGAAATTCAACCGTGTGAGTGCCTTCGCGTATCCATTGATAAGCAATGGAAAGCTCGATTTTCTCTTGAGCTTTTGCAAAGTTGAACACCAACTCTTCGGGTTCACCCGCCCATTGGACGCGCGTTGGCAGTTCGTCTTGGGCAACACGCAACAAGCCTTGCACCAATTTGTTGAGACCATCGAAAAAGGCGGATGCTTCAAACGCCAGGTGCTCTCCCTGTGCGTAAAAATGCAGCAACATCCACCCGTGATGCGGCATATCGAGTTCAACGCGGAATAAAGGCATAGTTCAAAAACGAAAAAGGGCGAACACAAGGTTCGCCCCTACTTCTTGCAACCGAGAACTTAAGCTGAGTTCGCCACAATCGTTTCGTTGGTGTTGGTCACAGCCGCCGCTTCCGCCGCTTCTTTTTCGTCGCGCATTTGCTGCAAGAAGCCGTCGACGGTGTTGTCGCCCAGCAGTTCGGGCGGCACGACGGTTTGGATTTCGCCGTCGATGACGATGGCCACGCGGTCAGAGCGCTTATACATTTTGTCGTCGTGCGTGGCGGTGATGATGGTGACACCCGATTCTTTGTTGAGGCGCTTGAGCATCTGGATGATCTCCTCGCCGACTTTTTGGTCGAGGTTGCCTGTAGGTTCGTCGGCCAAAATGATCGCCGGATCGTTGGCCAGAGCGCGCGCAATCGCCACGCGCTGTTGCTGCCCTCCCGACAACTGGCCCGGTTTGTTGTGCAGGCGATGGCCCAACCCGACTTGTTCGAGCAGGCGACGACCTTTCTCCATTTGTTCTTCCAAAGAAGCGCCCGCGAAAATCATCGGCAAAGTCACGTTTTCCAGCGCCGTCATTACGGGGATAAGGTTGAAAGTTTGAAAGATGTAGCCGATTTTGCGGCAGCGGAGCCAAGCCAGTTCGCCCGGATCGAGTTGCGCGATGTCCACTTCGTCGATGAAGACGGTGCCTGAAGTCGGTTTGTCGAGGCCGCCGACCATGTTGAAGAGGGTCGATTTGCCCGAACCCGATGGCCCCATGATGGCCATGAACTCGCCGCGTTTGATGTCGAGGTCGATGCCGCGAAGCGCGTGAACCGGGTTATCGCCGATGTAATAGGTGCGCTTCACGCCGCGCACGCGCACGATATTTTCGCTCGCGTTGTAGGCTTCATCAGCCGTTGGAACAGGCGCAGAGGTGAGTTCGGAAGTGGCAGTCGGGGTCATTTGGAAGGAATCCTGAAAAGCAGAATCGAGTTTAACGGGCTATTCTTTGGGCGCCGCTACGTTCGGCGACGCTGGTTGCGAGGAAAGCGGCGCGGCGAAAGGGCCAGAAAGGGGCGTTCTTGAAAATGACGCGACGGGCGTCGGGCCAAATTTACGAGCCAGCAACGCGCCAAAATATCTCGTGAAGACAAAGTAAGACGCGGGCGCTTTGTTGCCGTAGTTGTTGATAGTGAAGCTTTGGTCGAAGTTGTCTTTGTCGCTGAGCGTCAAATTCAGCGTTTCGTTGAAGCCGTCTGAAAGCCCTTCTTGTTTGTAGTTGCCCGCGATGGCGGGGATTTGGGCCTTCTTCAACTGTTCGAGCAACTCTTTCCACTGGTTCTCTGAAAGCGGCGCGACTTGAGGCGGCGAATAGGAGGGGCTAAAGCCAACGCCAACGCCACCCCCAACCCCGCCACCTGAGTTGAAAGGCTTGATGATCTCGTAGTTTTGAACCGTGTAATTATCGGGGATGCCCGCGAAACCACCGCTTCTACTCCATTGAAGTGACACAAAATTGTCTTTCGAGACTTCGAGCGGTTTGTCTTTTGCGTGTGCCGCAATCGGGGCCAATAATACAGCGCCAGCTAAAACCAGAGGAAGAACGCGGTTCATCGTGGAAATCAAACCTCGCTTCGCATCGCGTCCACTGCTTGCATTTTGGCGGCGCGCATCGCGGGCGGGAGCGCGGCGGTGATGCTCAAAAAAGTGCCGATACCCACGCAACTGAGCAGATACAACACGGCGCTCCCCCAATCCAATTTGCCCACGTAAGCCAGGTTGGTCACGAGCACGAACAACAAGCCGACGATGGCGCCAATCAGCGAACCGAAGAAGCCTAAGAGCGCCGATTCGATGAGGAACAAGTTGATGATGAACTTATCGAGAGCGCCCAGACACTTGAAAGTGCCGATCTCTTTGTAGCGCTCGGTGACGCTCATCAGCATCGAGTTGGTGATGCCGACAAAGCACACGAGCAAAGACATGGCGACGAGCCAGTTCGACTTTTGGACTTGCGATGGGTCAAGGGTGACGCCTTTGGCTCCCAGCACCAGTTTCGAGGCGAACACGCTCATCAAGAACGCGATACCAAGCATAGTTCCAGCTCCGGTGATGAGCGCGCGACCGAAACGGATGGTGATGTTGCGGAGCGCGATTTTAAACGCCTGATTGAACGGAAGCGAGATTTGGCGCTCGACGCGCGTCGGAGATTGGGTGGCCATTTTGAGTGCGAGGTGAAGAGTGCGAAATTGGAAGTGCTACTCCCCTCCGCTTTTCTTCTCCTTGTCGCCTTTCTTGGTTTGGACAAAGCCGATGTAGCCGCGTTTTCCAAGCGTTTGGAAAAATTGGCGCAGCGATTGTTCGGCTTCGAGGGTGCCCAGTTTAAACGTCTTTTGCAGCGATTTGGAAATCGCTTCCATTGTGGTTTGCCCGTCGCACAAGCGCCAAACGTGTGAGCCAAGCGGGTCGAGCACCACGCGCTTTTTTCGCTCTTCGGGCGAGAGCGGTAAAAATAATCCGAGCAACTTGGAAAAGCGCGTGTCGGGCGGCGTGATGATGAGTAGCACGCGGCCCTCGGCATCATCCTCTTTGATGTTGGGATTGCGAAACGGGCGAAGGGCCAGAAACTGGCGCCGCGCCGCCGCACGATCAGGTTTGGCTTTGGCCACTTTGCGAGAAGAACTTGGAAGTCGCACAACGAACCATTGAACACGGATGAACACAAAATAGATCTCGATGGATTCATCTCGTGTTCATCCGTGGCTTTAAATTATTACCGTCCGCGATTGTAACCGCCGCCACCGCTTCCACTTCCGCCAGTCCCGCCGCTTCGCCCATCCGGGCGACGTCCGCGACTAAAACTGCCCATGCCGCCTACGCTGCTCCGGTTGCCGTTGCTGGGACGGGCGGGCAAAATCGGGCGAAAATTGGGATTGGGAACCGTGTTGGAGGGCGTAACGACGATGCGGCGCGTCGGCTCTTTGCCTTCGCTGACGCTCGATACGTCGGCGATGGTTTGCAAATACAAATGCACGATGCGCCGTTCGTGTGCAGGCATCGGTTCGAGGCGAATCGGGCGCCCTTCGCGTCGCGCTTTGTTGGCCGCTTGCCTTGCCGAGGCTTCGAGGCTGGTCGTGCGGCGCTGGCGATATTTGCCGGCATCGACGGTGATGCGCACGCCACCTTCGGGATCGCCGCCCAAACCGTCCACGTTGTTCACCGTGAGGTTAAGCAGGTATTGGAACGACTGCAAAGTCGCGCCGTGTTTGCCGATGAGGATGCCAACATCCGGCCCGTCCACGAACAGGGGAATCGTTGATTCGTTGAAACCGCGCCCAAAGCGGGCTTCGGCTTCCAAACCCATGCGGTTCAAAAACTCCTGAGCCTGCGCGCGCGCTTTGGCCGATAGTTGACGGTTGTAGCCGTTGCGCTCCGACTTGCGCGGGCGCTCTTCGCCCTCGGTTGAAAGGGCATCGGAAGATTCGATTTCGGAATCGAGTTCGGTTTCCGATCCACCCTCAAAAAGCGCCTCTTCTTCGTCGGCTTCGTCTTCCAATACAGCGGCGAGGGCGACTTCTTCGACCACGGGCGACATCGCCGCGAGCGAGGGCATCTCGTCAACAATGGCTTGAAGTTCCGGTTCGGGTGTAGGAGAGGGCACGAATGCAACTGAAGGCGCTTCGGGTGGAAGAAATGATTCCACTGGCGCAATGGCGCGCATACGGATGCGAACGGTGACGCCTTTGGCGTCTTGGCTGAGAACTTCGTAGTCCACATCGTCGCGGGACACGTCGGCCTGTTGCAAAGCGCCTTGCAAAGCGGCTTCTTCACTTGCGCCGGTAAAACGCAGTGGGCTAAATTTTTTCGTTTGGGCCATAAGGTGCCTCGATATAACACGCGTTGCGTGCGGTAAACGGAAGAAAAGCTGTTAGCTACTGGCTATTAGCTAAGGACGCGCGAGAAGTTACAAAATCACCTTTTCTCTGCAATGGCTCCAAGCTCCAAACCAGTAACTAACAGCTTTCCCCGATTATTTCTTTTTCTTTTTGCGACGCTCAACTTCACCGGCACTTGGTTCTAAAACAACCCCATCCGGCGCTGATTTGTGAGCGCCATTCGAGCCGTTGCCGTTCGAGCCGTCCTTGCCCGCGCCATCGATTGTTCCGTTTAGACCAGCGGAGGCTTTGGACAGGCTCACGGGCGGCGTCTTCGATTGAATTTTGACCGATTTGGAAGTTCCGTTTCCGTTGCCATCGCCATTAAGTCCAGTCGGGCGCGGCGCCACGGCGTCGGCGTTGGGATTTTTGACGCTCAGTCCGTCGCCGATCAGCGTTTTGAGCAGGTTCTTCGAGGGGTCGGCGGCTTTCATCAAGCGCCACTGGAAGTAGGTGCCCAAGACGTTATAGGCCGTCCAATACATGGCAAAGGCCGCCGGATAGCTGGAAATCAAAAACGGCAAAAAGAGCGGCATGGCATACGACATCAACATTTGTTGCTGGCGCTGCATATCGTCGGTCGCGGGCGTTGAACTCAAGCGAAACGAGAAGAACATCGAGATGCCATACAGCACCAAAAGCAAAACGTCGGGCCGCGCGAGCGACGCGATCCAGAAAAACGACGCACCCACCAATTCCATCTTCGGCTCGTAGTGGTTGATCATCGGCGACACGAGCATGAAGAAGATCGGCATCTGAATCAGCGCCAAACCGCAACCCAGCATCGGGTTGACGCCGTGTAAGCGCTGCAACGCCTGAATTTCCTTCATTTGCGCCATCTGCGCGCCTTGGTCGGCTTTGCCTTTATAACGCTCCTGAATCTTCTTCATTTCGGGAGCGATGACCGCCATGCCCTTCATGCTGTCGTATTGCTTTTTGTTGAACGGTTGCAGCATCGAACGGGTGAACACCGCGAACAGCAAAATCGCAAATCCGTAGGAATACGTCGGGTTGCCGCCCAAAAAGTTGACCATGCCGTCGAACATCTTGTAAAGCGGCGTGGTCGAGTAGTAGGTGTTGATGCGGTCAACGATGCCTTGCGGGTTGGGACTGGCCAACGTGCCCTGCAACGACGAAACAACCACGGGGACAAATCCGCCAGCCGGAACGCCCTTCAGGGGCACTTTCGCCGGGTCTTGGATTTTGGGGACGTAGATCTGCAGACTGGAAAATTTGGCGCCGCGCCCTTTGTGCGCGAGCGATTCAAACGCCGTTACCGCGTCGCCCGAAGGCTGCCCGCCCGCCTGAAGCGACTGGCGCCACAGCAAGTCGCCTTCCTGGTAGAGCGCCTGCGCTTCAACGGCATCGCCCGCGTTTTGGCGGATGATTTCGTCGAAAGCCGGGAAATAGGTTTGCTTGGCGCCCATGCCCAGAAACCCGCCCTGGCGCGTCGAGGGCGTGAGCGTTCCAAGCACGTATTGCTGGATCAAAGCCATGCGCAAACGCGACCACTGCGCCAGTTCGTCACTTGGATTGGTCTGCACCTGCGTTTGCAACTTGCCGACTTCAGCGTTGGCAGCAGTCACATTGAGCGGCGCGCCGCCTGTAGCCGGGTCGATACCCGCGAACGCAAGTGCCAGGGTGGGCGCTTTGCGCGGCGGGGTTTGGTTGGAAGAATTGTTGCGACCGAGAAACCATTGAAAGGCGAAGAAAACCGCGCCTGCCAATAAAAAGTTGCGTAAGAGGTCGTTGAACGAACCTGGCTTGTTCATAATGCCAAAAAGATGCGCCCTCGGAATGGAGATTCAGGGGCGCCGGAAAGTTTGCGTGTTTTCACCTTTGTTCCCAAACCTTCAAGCGTCGCGTTTGGGTTTCAAACCCAAGAAGTGCGAGGGAAAAACCGGTAAAGTTTCGGGGACAGGATCAAACCCGCCCGCATGAAGCGGCGTGCAACGACAAATGCGCCACGCGCCCAAAAGCGTGCCCCACAGCGGCCCGTGCCGCTCGATGGCCCCCAGAGTATAAACCGAGCAAGTCGGAAAAAATCGGCAAGAAGGCGGAAGTGACGGCGAAATCGCGCGCTGATAAAAACGGATCAGCGCAATAAACAACCACGAAACCGGCGCCGAATTCCACTGCATTTCGCTCGGTGTCACTTCCACTTCGCACCCGTCTTCGCTACGTGCGACTTCAACACCCGCCGTTTCAAGTGCGCGTGCTTCCTCGCTCCGTGTCACTTCCACTTCGCATACGTCTCGACTTCTCGCGGCTTCAAGGGACGTCGGTTCAAGTGCGTGTTGCTCTTCAAACGCCTCTTGAAGCGGCGCCGCTTCGTTTGGCGCTTGCGCGTTTTGAGCCGCAGTCGGCGAAGTTTCAACTCGCGTTGGCTGTGCCTCGCTTCGATTCGAGCCGTTCATACGTTTCCCCAGACGCCGCAAAACGTCATCAAGTGCCGCGTCGAGTTCGTCTGTGGTCGCCGTTGCCGTTGCGGGCGTGGTCATCAAAATCAAGTCGCAGCCGCGCAAACCCGGTTCATCACGGCGCGCATGAAGTCGAAACCGCTCGCGCAATCGCCGTTTGGTTCGGTTGCGGTCGTGAGCTTTCCCTTGTTTTTTCGGAACAACAAAAGCGGCGCGAATCGCATTCGAGCCATCACTTCGCCCGTGCGCGCGCGCTTGAACAAGCGGATGCCGCACGACCTGCGATTGATTGAACGCGCGGTCGAACTGAGCCGATGTCAAACGGTTTTGGCGGGGAAGCACCTTTTCAGTTTGTCCGTATTGAGAACCATTGTAAGGGCGGACCTTGTGTTCGCCCACATAAAGGAATCGCTTGTTACTGGCACCAATCCAAATCAACAGGCAACTGAGATGTGTGGGCGAACCCAAGGTTCGCCCTTACAATGGTTCTCGACTCATCAAACAAAAAGCCCGCGAACTTTCGTTCGCGGGCTACCCTCACTTGCGCATCCATTCGGGATGTTCGATTGGATCGAACGGCGCTTTGCCATCTTTGCCCATCGACCAGACATTGCCCGCTTCGTTGTCGAGAGGAAGCAAAATCAGGTCGGGGTCAGGTTCGCAAAGACGAACCCGGATCATCGCGCGCATCCGGCGGTGCCAGATGCGTTTGTCTTGTTTCTCACTTTGGCAACAAAACCAATTGGCAATTGGATGTTTGCGCCTTGAACAGCTCATGCCGCCTCCTTACGCTCTGAAAAAGAGCGCTAAAAAGGCGCGAAACGATGAAGCATTGATTTCATAAAACAAAAACCCGCCCGATAACGGGCGGGTTGAAGGCGTGGGGTTTAAACCTGGGTCAATTTGCGGCGGCCCCTGGCGCGGCGGCGCGAGATGACGGCGCGGCCTCCGGGCGAACTCATGCGGGCGCGAAAGCCCAGTTTGCGAGCGCGCGGGCGCTTTTTCGGTTGATAGGTGCGTTTCATTATGGTTCCAGTTTCCGACTTTCGCCTCGTGTTGCGAGCGCGCCGGAAAAGCGGCCACAGTTTAACAGCCAAAAAATGCGGCGCAAGTCCGTTGAAACCCCGTCGCGTCCCATCTAAAATGGCATTCGCCCTGTGCGCTCAAGCGTTTGGCACCAACCACAATTTGATTTATCGCCCGGTTTTGCGCGTTCCAGCCCTCATCCTTGCCCTTGCCAAACCGCGTTGCTCCTCCGACGTTTTCACTGGAGTTGTCCCCACATAGGGATAACTATAGGGATAAGTCGGGTTCGAGCGGCGTTTGCGACCGAAAAAGTCCACACGACCCGCCCACCTTCGGGTGGACGGCTTCAAAATTGGCTCTTTTCAGGAAAAGCCCTCGATCCAACACGCAAGGAACTTTATGCCGGACGCCCAACGCCAACCTTCTCTTGACCCCTCGTGGGAATTCGACTCCCCCGCCGAACGCGCAATCGCACAATCGCTTTCCCAACCCGACAGTGCCTCTTCCGATGGCGCATCAACCTTACAAGACGTAGGCATCGGTTCGGCTCAGCCCGCTGAAATGATGGACGCCGCGTGGAAGGAAGTGATGGACGCCCTGCAAAGCGAACTGTCCGGCCCGACCTTTCAAAATTACCTGCGCCACGTCCGGCCACTTCGCCTGACCAGCGACCGTTTAACGCTTTCGGCGCCTTCGGACTTCGTGAAGGATTGGTTGATGCGCCGCTTCGCGCGCCGCATGGAAGAAACCCTCGAACAATTCCTCGGTCGTCCGGTCATTTTGGCCTTTCAAATCGTCTCGCCCGAAGAAGGCGCGACATCCATCCCCGAAACCGCAGCAGGAGCAACGCCCGAAGTCAGCGTTCCCGCCGTGTCCGACACGCCGGTTTTCTCGCCGCCCGCGCCGACGACCCTGCCGCCAACGACAGCGCCTCAGGTCGAACGGCCCCAGCCGAGCGCCCGCAAACAACCGGAAAGCGCGCGCCGCCCGCGCAAAGAATTCGACGCCGACGACAAATTCGAGGAATTCGACGATTTCTCCTCGCCGCTCAACAAGAAATACACCTTCGACAACTTCATAGTAGGCCGCTCGAACTACGTTTCCCACGCCGCAGCTTGGGCCGTTGCCAACGCGCCCGCCAAAGGTCAATACAATCCATTGTTTTTTTATGGCGGCGTGGGATTGGGTAAGACGCACTTGATGCAAGCCATCGGGCATCATATCAACAAAGTGCGTGGCAATCCGGTAGAGATCGCTTATGTATCGGGCGAAAACTTCTTATATCAAGTCGTTCGGTGCATCCGCGAAGACAAAATGACGGCGTTTCGCCGCAGGTATCGCAACGTTGATGTTTGGTTAGTGGATGACATCCAATACATTTGCAACGCTGAACGAACCGAAGTCGAATTCTTCCACATCTTCAACACCCTGTATGATCAGGGCAAGCAGATCGTCATTTGTTCAGACAAGCCGCCCAAGGATTTGCAACTCACGGAATCGCGCTTGATTTCGCGTTTCGAGTGGGGCTTGATTTCCTACGTCGAGCCGCCCGACTTGGAACACCGCATCGCCATTTTGCAGCGCCGCGCGCAACTCGAAAACGTGGCTGTTCCCGGCGAAGTGCTGACCTTTCTGGCCGAGAAAATCCGCTCCAACATCCGCTCGCTCGAAGGCGCTTTGACCCGCTTATTGGCGATGGCGAGCATCGAACACCGGCGCATCAACCTCGACTTGGCAGCGGAAACAGTGCGCTTTTACACAACCTCGGAAGCCGAAACGGTCAAAGTCGAGGTCGGCACCATCATCGAAGTGGTGTCCGAGCATTTCAAAATGCAAGTCGGCGATTTGCTGGGCAAAAAACGCAACAAAGACATCGTGATGCCGCGCCAGATCGCCATGTATCTGGCGCGGGAAATGGGCAACATGAGCTACCCCGACATTGGCCGCGCTTTCGACCGTGACTACACGACCGTCATCCACTCGTATGAAAAAGTCAAAGCCGAACTCAAGCGCGACACGACGCTCAGAGGCGCGATCTCGGAGATTCGGTCGAGGGCGCACGCGCGGGCTTAGAACAATGGAAAATCTAATCTTCATCAAAACTGGCAAAGAAGTCAAAGCGGCAGTTCAAACGCGCAAGGTTCAATTACAGTCGCGTTTGGAAAAGCGCAATACGGCGCTCGATGTGTTTCTGAAAGACACACGCAAAGTGCGTTCTTATATCGTTCGTGGGAAAGGAGCAAGTCGAGGGCATATGCGCGGCACGTCCGCGGTTCTCGTGGGCGCAGACGAAATTTCAAGTGAAGAGCAGCAAGAAATCCAACAACTTTGCGCGCGCATTCATGAAATCGAGCAGGAATTGCATCAACTTTCGCTCATCGAAACTCATCTGGACGATGAACAAGAACTCCGTTTGAAACTGGAGGATTTGCTCGCATACGGATTTTCAGCCGAGGGAATTGAAAGCGTGGAAGCGTCATAATTGCGCGTTTTTTGAGAGAGTTTGAAAAATCCTGCCAACCCGATTGGAAGAGGTCGTCAGACCCGCTGTGACTTTCTCGCGCGGCACTGGGCGCCCGATGAAATCAGGGCAGTTGCTCTTCCAATCAGCCGTTGCGCGTCCTCAGAAAGAGTTTAAAAAGTGGAATTCTTTGGAGTGCGGGAACTTGCGAGGACTCTTAACCAGCCGACTTGTCGGTGTCTGGGGTAACTTTGATTCAAGTGACGCGAACAAGTTCGCTGGTCAAGAGTCCTCGCAAGTTCCCGCACTCCAAAGAATTCCACTTTTTAAACTCTTTATTAGAGGAACTTTCGCAAAAGCGGCTTCGATTGAGGCCGCTTTTTGCATTTCCGCCGTCTCTGCCAAAATAGAACGCCGTGTCTTCTTCCGACATCGCGCTTCTCGTTCGTTGGGTCGTTCCGCTCTGGCTGTTGGGCTGGCTGGTTTTTCCCGTTTCGCGGCGCCTGTTTTCGTTTTTGCCCGATCAGGGTTTAGCCGTCGGTCGCGTCGGTGCGCTTGCCACCGGGTCGCTCGCCGCGTTTTGGACGGCGCAGGTTCATTTTCTGCCGCTTTCGGTTGGCGTTTGGTTTTTGCCCGCGTTGGCCATCGGTTGCGCGCTTGGCTGGCGGCGCCTGGGTTTGAGAACTGTTCGGGATGCGGCGCTTTTGCTGTCGGATTGCGTGTTTTTGCTCGCGTTTGCCGTGTTTATCTGGGTTCGATTGCGGCATCCGTCGCTCAACGATTTGGAAAAACCGATGGATCTGGCGCTGCTTTCCTCGTCGGCGCGCGCCGATGCTTTGCCGTTCGAGCATTTCTGGTTCGCGGGCGTGCCCTTCACCAACTACTACGAGTTCGGGCCGTTCATGGGCGGCACGCTCGCCCGTTTGCTGGGAACACCAGCGCCGCTCGCTTACAACCTGGTTCAACCGCTTTTTTGCGCGCTGTTTTTGTCGGTTTTGTGGAGTTTGGGCGCCGCTTTAACGCGCTCGAAACGGCTCGGCTTGGGAGTGATGGCGCTGGTTGGACTGGGCGGGCATCTCGAACCGTTGCGGCAAATGCGCGAGGGCGCAGCGTGGAACGGACTCGATTGGTGGGCGACTTCACGCGTCATCGAACGGGTTCCAAACTCAACCGGCACGGGATTCGAGACGCACACCATCAACGAATATCCGGCGTTTACCCTGCTCATTGGCGATGCGCACGCTCACTTTTACGCGCTTTGTCTGGCGATAACGCACTTTTGCGTGTGTCTGGGCATCACTGCTGTTGAGTCGAGGCGGGCGCGGGCGGCTTTAGTTGTTCTTGGCGGCGCGATGGTCGGCGTGCTGGCCATCACCAACACGTGGGACGCGCCGTTTTACGGGTTGTTGTGGGCGCTTTGCACTTTCAGTGCGAGTCGTAAAGACCGCTCAAACTGGCACATTTCAACTTCTTCGCCGCTTCCCAAAACCGGCGCCAACCCTTCCGATCAGGGCATTTCAACTTCTTTTCTCTGGGGTTTGTCGTCGGCTGTTGCGGTAGCGGGGCCGTTTTTTGCGCGCTTTGGGTCGCAAGTCGGCGGCGGCGGTTTCGCGTTGTGGTTGCCCGACGCGTTCGGGTTCACGCTGTTCTGGGGCGCGTGGATTGTTCTGGGTATTGTGGCGTGGGGATTGGGGATGGGAAAAATTGCGCCCTCGCGTGAGGGCGATTTCCGGCGCTTGCTGCTTTTCGTGGGCGTTCTGGCGCTGCTGTTTCCGTCGATTTATTTTCTGGGCGGCGCCTTTGCGGGCGGCAACTTGAAGCATCAAGACACGGTGTTCAAGTTCTATTTGCAAGCGTGGTTGCTGGGCGGAACCGCGATTGCGAGCGAGTTTTTGATCCGTTTTCGCGCGTGGAATCGCGGTGTCAAAATCGCGCCGCGCGCTTTGGGTTGGATTGGCATCGCAGCTTTGGCGGGCGTTTTGTCGCTCGCGCCGTATACGGTTTGGAAGACGCGAACGCAGGGCTATGGAGAAACGGGTTTGTCACTCGATGGCGCGAACTGGCTTCCGCAAAGCGACCGCAAAGCGGTCGCGTGGCTCCGCGAACAAAACGGCGTGGTCGCCGAACGATTGGTGCGCGCTGACCGCGAAGATTATAACGCCGATGCCGGAGCAGTTGGCACATTCGCCGGGTTGCCGCAGGCGCTTTGCTGGTCGGGTCATGTTCGCGGCTGGGGCTTTCAAAACGCGCGAACACGCGCCGCACCCGTTCCAAGCGATTCGGTGACCGAGCAAGTGAACGAGCGCATCGGCGATGTGAACTCGATTTGGAACGGCGACCCGGCAACGCGAAAACTTCTCGTTCAAAAACTGGGCGTCTCATTTTTAGTGGTGCGACCGGGAGACCCGCCATTGAACGACCCGAATTTCCTATCGCGCGAGTTTGTCGGTGAGGACGGATCGAAAACGACGGTGCTTGAACGAAGCGGGTTTTGATCCGAGTGTCGCTATTTTTTGCGAGGTGGAACGGCGATGCCTTTGATTTCCACGTGAGTTGTGCGCGCTTCGCGCGTGGCGTCAGAAACGGTCATCCAGATTTTGACCGATTTGGCAGCGGGCGCAGGTTCGGCCATGATCAGCGTGGAAAACGGGCCGTTGTCGTGCGCTTTGTCAGTCATGTCCAACGGGTAAAGCTTGTTCTGGTCGAAGCTGGCGAGTTCAATTGGACGGCCCGCGTCGTCTTCGGCATCAAAGGCGCGCGCCTCGAACAAGCCGTTTTCCAAAGCCGGGTTGCGCTCGAATACAAGCGCCGCGCCGCCTGCGGGCCAGAACGTGTGAAGCCAGGAAGTGGGGTTGGGCAGTTCGTCGATGCGTGAAAAATGTCGGGCTTTGCGCAAAATCAACGGGCCGTCTGCTTTGTCAATCGCCGCGCCCGATGCGCGCAAAGCAGAAGTTGGAAATTGGCGCTCAAAAGAATCTTCAACGGCTGTGCGGCCCACCAGAGCGAGTTGCAAATCGAACGTGTTGGCGCTCGGCGGTGTTTCGACGGTAGATACCTGGCGCGCTTCGCCTTTGGTTTTGGGCGTGGCGTCGTTGTGATACAGCGCGGGCTGGTTTTCCGTCATCGAGCCAAGCCAACAGCAGCAACAGGCCGGAAGAAAGGCAACGGGAAAAGCGAAGTGGCTGGACAGTCGAAGAAAAGCGGCCCATAATGAATGGATTGCGGGAAGTTGGAAGAGAACCGGCAGCAGAAGTTTCACTGCTCAAAGCGGCCTTCGCGCGGTCTGGCAAAGGCGTTAAATTAAGGCGCGTTATGTTTTCTACGCGAACGGGGAATTTTCCCATCGGTGTCCGGCGCGGCGGGTCGGACTGGCAAAAAGACCTTTCCACTCTTTTGAACTGGGCCAAAAGCAGCGACCTGAGCGTTGTCGATTTGGGCCGCAGCCTGGACGATGTGCGCGCGGCGCGCGAGGCCGGTTTGCAAGTCGGCTCGATTGACCTGCTCGACTGGCCAAAGTTGATTTCGAGTGACGCCGCCAAGCGCAAAGCGGGCGTCGAGGCCAACATCCCTTACATCCAGAAAGCGTGCGCGGCTGGCGCGACCAATTTCTTTTGCGTGATGCTTCCTGAAAATCCTCAAAGGGCGCGCCGCGACAACTTCGACTCGATGGTGCAATCGTTGCGCGAGCTGGCACCCGTTTTGGAAAAAGCGGGCGGGCGCATCGTCATCGAAGGCTGGCCCGGCGAAGGCGCGTTGTGCTGCACGCCCGAAAGCTACCGCGCCACCTTTGAAGCGGTGCCTTCGATGTCAATCGGCATCAACTACGACCCGTCGCACTTACTGCGCATGGGCATCGACCCGATTCGCTTTTTGAAAGAATTTGCGCCGCGAGTCGGCCACGTTCACGGCAAAGACACCGAAATCCTCGCCGACGATCTGTATGAATACGGGACGGAACAGCCCGCGACATTCAAGAAATCGCCGCCCTTTGGAAGTGCCGCGTGGCGCTATACCATTCCCGGCCAAGGCGGGACGAACTGGGGCGAGGTTTGTCGCATTTTGGAGAAAACGGGTTATAAAGGCGCGGTTTCCATCGAACTCGAAGACCGCGATTTCAACGGAACAGAAGCCGGCGAAAAAGCCGGATTTCTGGCGGGCGCGGGCTTTTTGGCTGGTTGCTGAGCACAGGAGTTGGCAACTTGTAGGGATGTGGCCTGCCATGTTCCTCCGATGGATACCCTACTTGGAAACCCACGTTCTACGATTCCGAGGGGACGTTAACGCAGGTTTGCCAGATGCAAAGGATCATCGCACATTAACGACGCGAGACTACGAAACCGTCCTTTGGGAGTTGTGAAATTTAGCGAACCCCTGTGCCCGGTAAACCCTAACAACAACCGCGCAGTGAAGGTTCACTGCGCGGTTTCGCCTTACGTCGCCCCACGTTTTGTGGCGTTCACTGACTCTTTAAAGGCGTCAGAAACGCGCTTATGTGGATTTTGTTCGCGCTGATGTCGGCGCTTATGGCCGGTGTGTCGGCAGTTGTCGCCAAAGTTGGACTGAAAAACGTCGATTCGAGCGCCGGGTTCGCGGTTCAAGCGGTTGTCATCGTCGTGCTGGCGTGGCTGTATACGAGCGTGACAGGAACCTCTCACACCTTGGCGCGGCTCGAGGCGCGCGATTGGGGATTTCTGGCGCTGTCGGGTTTAATTTCGACAATCGCGTATTTGTTCTATTTCGCCGCTGTCAAAGCGGGCAACGTGTCGCGCGTGGCTCCGCTCGATTCGCTTTCTTTGGTGTTTTCGATTGTCTTTGCCGTGCTGTTCATCGCCGAAAAACTGACGCCGCCTGTCGTGCTGGGCGCGAGCTTGATGGCTGGCGGCGCGCTCATCATCGCGCTGTTTGGCGGCGGTGGCAAATAAATGCGAACCATAAGAAAGCCCGCCCCTTCAACGAAGGCAGCGGGCTTTTGCGTGGCGGAGCGATTCCGAATCGCGTGAGGCCAGCCGTTGAGAACGCGTTTGTCAGCGAGTGCATCAGCCCAAGCGCTTTTATCGAAAAAGCCGTAAGACCCCTGCATTTATGCTGGGGATATAAAGCTTTGTCGTCCGCAGGACGACGGGGGCGTTGCGCCTTGGATTAAACTTGGGCACGAACTTTTGAAGTTCACAGCCTTGACAATTTGGGTTGGGCGTTGCAGAGCAGCAAGCGATCATCCGGCTCTGCGTAAAACCTAAACGGTTAGCTCCGTAAATATAAGTGTGGGATTACACACTTTCGGTTGAAATCCCGTAGAAGCCCCATGATTTATCATGGGGAGTAGTCACTTCAAGGAGAAGATGCGGCTTTGCGCCTGCGGCTTGCTGAAGAAGGCACTCACCCACGCTTCGCGTTCTCAAACGCTCTTCAACTGCCTTCCAAAGCATCGACTTTACGTTGCAAATCCGACAAACACGCGTCCGCGTGCCGGTTCGTTCATCCTTTAATGCGTGCTCGATTTTCTCGACCCCGCCGAAGCGGCAGACGCGCTGTTTTCTGTTTCCGACCTCAACGCGCACATCAAACGTGTGCTCGAATGTGACCCGATTCTAAGCGACATCGCCGTGACGGGCGAGATTTCCAATTTCAAACTCGCCTCGTCGGGGCACTGCTACTTTTCGCTCAAAGATGAGGTCGCGCAAATCGAGTGCAAGTTGTGGCGCTCGGCGGCGCAGAACCTGTCTTTTCGGCCTCAAAGCGGCGACCGCGTGATGGCGTTGGGTTCGGTCGATTTTTACCCGACGCGCGGTAACACCAGCCTGATCGTGCGCGAACTGCATTTTGCGGGACAGGGCGCGCAATTCGAGGCGTTTTTGCGCTTGAAAACGCAACTCGAAGCCGAAGGTTTGTTTGATGAATCGCGCAAAAAGCCGCTTCCCGTGATGCCGCGCACCATCGGCGTCGTCACATCACCTACGGGCGCGGTGATTCGGGACATCTTGAACGTGCTCGCGCGCCGTTACCCGCTCGCGCAGGTCGTGCTGATACCATCTGCGGTTCAAGGATTTGGCGCGCCGCCGGATTTGGTGCGGGCGCTGCATTTTGCCGAAGCGTGGGGCGAACTCGATGTCGTCATCATGGCGCGCGGCGGCGGCTCAGCCGAAGATTTGTGGTGCTTTAACGACGAGGAACTGGCGCGCACTGCTGCCGATTTTTCGCTTCCGCTCGTTTCGGCCATCGGCCACGAAACCGACTTCACGATTCTCGATTTTGTCGCCGACCGGCGCGCGCCTACGCCTTCAGCGGCGGCGGAACTGGTGGCGCCCGATATGCGCGCGCTTTTGGGTCACGTGACGGGATTGAAGGGCCGCATGGTGGGCGCAATCGAGGGCGACGTGCGTCTGGCGCGGCAAAAACTCGATTTTATAAAGCGAAGCCGCGCGTTTTCTTTGCCCTCCGAGCGGCTTGAGAGCGAGCGGGAACGGGTGCAAAGTTTGAAATCGCGCGCGCAAGTAGCAAGCGAAGCGCATGTTAAAATAGGGGTGCAGCGCTTGAACGGCTTGAAAGCGCAACTGCGCGCCCTTGACCCAAAACGCGTGTTGGAACGCGGCTACGCGATTTTGTCCGATGCGCAAACCGGCACAATTGTGTCTGCGCTCGAACAAGTCGCGCCCGGTCAAAGACTGGTCGTCACGCTGCAAAAAGGACAATTCCACGTTGCCGTCGAAACCTTCTCCTCGCTCTCTTAAACCCGAACCGCTTTCGTTTGAGGAGGCCCTGCGCGAACTCGAACAAACGGTTTCGCAACTCGAAGCCGGCGGCGTTCCGCTCGAAACTTCGCTGCAATTGTTGCAGCGCGGCCAAGAACTCGCAGCGCGCTGCGAACAAGTGCTGGGCGAAGCCGAACTCACGTTGAGCACGCTGGTTTTAACTGACGAAGGCGAACTCGAACTGGAGGAGGCGCAGGACGAAGCGTAGGGACATGGCAAGCCATGACCCCACGGATTGGCGTCCAAACATCATGAGCGAATTGCACTGGCGTTTTGGCGCCGAAACAATCGACAACTACTTGAACACGCTTTTGCCTGCGCCCGCTAAAGGCACGCAGCGCGGCCTCGAACGGCTTGCGGGCGCGATGCGCTACGCCGTATTTTCCGATGGCAAACGAACGCGGCCACTGCTTCTGCTCGAATCAGCCGCGTGCGTTCACTTCGCGCGCGAGGGAAAAGACCGGTTGTTCGATCTCGAAATGGCTTTGCCCGCCGCGTGCGCGCTCGAACTCATCCACGCTTATTCGCTCGTTCACGACGATTTGCCTTCGATGGACAACGCCGACACGCGGCGCGGCCAGCCTTCGACGCACAAAAAGTGGGGCGAAGCGATGGCGATTCTGGCGGGCGACGCCTTGCAAACCCTCGCTTTTGAAGTGGCGGCGCGCATTCCCGACGACGACTTTTGGGTTAGCGCCGAAGAACCGCTGCGTCATTTGCGAGTGGTTCGGCTCATCGCGGGCGCATCAGGTCTGGAAGGCATGGGCGGCGGGCAGGCGCTCGACGTCGACTGGACGCAGGGCGAGCACGGGCGCGAAACGATTTCGCCGGGGCAGTTGGAGCAGTTGCAAAGCCTCAAGACTGGCGCGCTGATGCGGGTCGCGGCGCAGTGCGGCGCGATTCTGGGCGGCGGCGACGAAGAGCAAGTCGAGGCGATGCGCTTCTATGGCGAACACTTGGGACGCGCCTTTCAAATCTGGGACGATGTGCTCGATGTCGAAGGCGACCCGCAAGTGATGGGCAAAGCATCGAGCGATGCCGACAACCTGAAAATGACCTATCCCGCCGCCTTTGGCATGGATGAAGCGAAGAGGCTGGCACGCCAGGCGAGCGATGCGGCTCACACTTCGCTGCAAATCTTCCAAACCGAAGCCGACACCCTTCGTCAACTTGCCAGGTTCGTTATCGAAAGACATAAATAGAGGAACTTGGCAAAAGAAAAGGCAAGATGCGAGCGTGTGCCGCCCTTTCTCCTCTTGCCTTTTGTCAATTCTCCTTTGGCTCACCTGAAATGAAACTTTTGCCGCACATCAACTCGCCCGCCGATCTCAAAAAACTCAAACCCTCGCAATTGCCTGAAGTGGCGTCCGAGGTGCGCGCCTGGATCATCGACACAATCGCCCACACCGGCGGACACTTCGGCGGGCCATTGGGTGCCGTTGACCTGTGCGTCGCCCTGCACTACGTTTTCGATTCGCCCAAAGACAAGTTCGTCTGGGATGTCGGCTACCAGGCATACGCTCACAAAATCCTCACCGGTCGCCGCGACAGATTCCATACGCTTCGCCAGAAAAACGGCATTGCCCCGTTTCCGCGCATCGAAGAATCGCCGCACGACACGACCAACCCCGGTCACGGCTCTACCTCGATTTCGCAAGCTCTGGGCTATGCCGTCGCGCGCGACTTGCAAGGCGGCAAAGAAAACGTCGTCGCCATCATTGGCGACGGTTCGCTCGTAGGCGGATTGGCACTGGAAGGGTTGCATCAAGTCGGTCATCAAAAGAAGAAGATGATCGTCATTCTCAACGACAACGAGATGGGCATTTCGCACAACTCGTCGGCACTTGCGACTTATTTGCGCCGCGTGCGCATCGATCCGGTTTACAAGAACACGCGCCAGAATTTGGAAGAGGTTTTGCGCAAACTTCCCGGCGGCGAAGTCGCCGTGGAAGTCGGTCAAAAACTGCGCGCGGGCATCAAGTCGATGGTCGTGCCGGGAATGTGGTTCGAGGAACTCGGTTATCACTACATCGGCCCGATTAACGGCCACTCCTACAAAGATTTAATCGGTGCGCTCAAAACGGCCAAGAGTATCAACGGCCCGGTTTTGATTCATGCCGTGACGGTCAAAGGCAAAGGTTTCGAGAAAGCCGAAATGCCCGAAGGCCAGATCAAGTGGCACGCGGCCACGCCCGCCGAACTTAAAAAAGAAGGTTTTGGCGATTCCAACAAAGACGGCTTGATGGAAGACAGCGCGTCTTTAGCTAAGCCCAAAGCGGCCCCGCCGAGCTACACCAAAGTGTTCTCGGACTCGCTGATCGAACTGGCCAAAACCAACGACAAAATCGTGGCCATCACCGCCGCGATGCCGGGCGGCACGGGCATCGACAAGTTCATCGAAACCTTTCCAACGCGCGGCTTCGATGTCGGCATGACCGAAGAACACGCCGTCACGTTCGCGTCGGGCTTAGCTCTTCGCGGCTTGCACCCGGTCGTAGCCATCTATTCGACGTTCATGCAACGCGCCTACGATTGCATCATCCACGACGTGTGCCAGCATCGCCCGCAAGGTTTGCCCGTCACGTTCGCCCTCGACCGGGGCGGCTTAGTCGGCGAAGACGGCGCAACTCACCAAGGCGTGATGGATTTGAGCTATCTGCGTTCTATTCCCAACATGATCGTGATGGCGCCCAAAGACGAAGGGGAACTTCGCTCGATGCTCAAGACCAGCGTCGAACACGATGGCCCTTCGGCGATTCGTTTCCCGCGCGGCAACGGCATCGGCCTTGACCTGAGCGGCCCGATGGAATCGATGCCCATCGGTCGCGCCGAACTTCTGCTGGGCGAGGAAGACGCGGGTTTCGATGTCGCGGTTTTGGCAATCGGTTATTCGGTTCAGATGGCTTTGCCCGCCGTCGAAAAACTGCGAGCCGAAGGCGCTAAGGTCGCTTTGGTGAACGCGCGTTTCGTCAAACCGCTCGATGAAGAACTCATCGGTTCGGTCGCGCGCCGCTCGAAGCGCATCGTGACGGTTGAAGAAAACGCGCGTCAGGGCGGCTTCGGCTCGGCCATTCTGGAGTTCTTCGCGCGCGAGGAAATCTTGGTGCCGCTGAAAATCGTGGGCGTCCCCGACGAGTTCATCCATCACGCCAGCCCCAAAATCCAGCGCGACGAACTGGGACTCGATGCGCCGGGAATCGAACGCACGGTGCGCGCTCAACTCGCCAAAGCCGCGCCCGCTAAACCGAACGGCGCCAAAACTAACGGATTGAAAAATGGTTCGACCAACGGCGTCGTTAAACCTGCCAAAAAAGCAGCAGTAAGCGCGAAGTAGAATTTCGTTTGCAAAAGTTGAAAGCCGCGATACGCCTTGTGTCGCGGCTTTTTGCTTGGCCACGACTTCGGCCTATAGCGTGTCTCATGGGGAATGCATCAATTCATAGCCTGCTTGTTTGAACCAGTTGCGTGCGTGTTGAGGTGTAGCGGTGCTGAGTAGAGGCCATACGAGGGCGTCGAGAAGTTCCTGGGTGCGAG
>JAABUM010000232.1_pt1 | contig 112536 bp, 109 predicted proteins | sample 5559161 | NCBI WGS metagenome assembly JAABUM01 (sample SAMN10711868, study PRJNA513369) | rock metagenome | isolation source: Antarctica rocks | place: Antarctica: Victoria Land, Siegfried Peak nord
CCTCGGCTGCGACCAAACCCGCATCAGCGAAATCGAGAACAACCGGCGCTGCGCCCACGAACTCACCACCCGCTACCGCGCCTGGCTCGACACCCACAACGCAACTTGCGCGGCATAGGAGCATCAGGATTGGTGGGGTCGGAACGGTGCAGGCACGCCTGGCCGGATGCGCCGCAGGGGCGGGATGGGGTGAACGCGCCCAGCGCCGGTGTTGGGTCATGCTTCGCCCTCTATGAACGAGGGTCCCCTTTGATCGAACTGGCCGGAGTCACCAAGCGGTACGGCGACACGGTGGCCGTTGATGATCTGAGCATCGAGATACCCGCCGGAAGGGTCACCGGCTTCCTGGGACCTAACGGTGCGGGCAAGTCCACGACCATGCGGATGATCGTCGGGCTTGACGCCCCGAGCGCCGGGCGGATCTCTCAACGGAAGGCAATACGCCGACATGCGCTACCCCCTTCACGAGGTCGGCGCCCTGCTCGAGGCCAAGGCCATCCATCCGGGCCGCAGTGCCCGCAACCACCTGCGCTGGTTGGCCGACTCGAACGCCATCCCCCGTCGACGGGTCGACGAGGTGCTCGAGCAGGTCGGCCTCACCTCCGTGGCCCGCAAACGGGCAGGCGGTTTCTCGCTAGGGATGGGCCAGCGGCTCGGCATCGCCGCTGCCTTGCTCGGTGATCCCGGGGTCCTCCTTCTCGACGAGCCGGTCAACGGGTTGGACCCCGAGGGCATCCAATGGGTGCGGAACCTCCTGCGCTCGTTGGCTGCAGAGGGTCGAACGGTCTTCGTCTCGAGCCACCTGATGAGCGAGATGGCCCTCACCGCCGACTTCTTGATCGTGGTCGGCCGCGGCCGCCTGATCGCGGAGGGCACTGTCGCAGACATCATCGACAACAGCTCATCGAGCCAGGTGCGGATCTCCTCGCCCCACCTCGATGCCCTGACCCCCCTTCTCACCCAGCAGGGCGCCATCGTGAGCCAGGACGGCGCTGGTGCTGCCCTGGTCAAAGGCCTGACGTGCAGAGATGTGGGCACTTGCGCAGGCCAGGCCGGCATCACCCTTTGGGAGCTGTCTCCCCAGCAGGCCTCGCTGGAAGAGGCGTTCATTAAGATGACCCGCGACAGCGGTGAGTTCCACGCCGGTTCCGCGGAAGATCAGCCCCAATCGGCACAGCAAGCCGAGGAGGTGGCTGCGCCATGACCGCGGTTCCGGTCCCGACGGCGCCCGCCACCAGCGTCGAGCCGCGCCACGCCGATCCGTCCATGCTGGCCGTGTTCCGATCAGCGCTGCGGGCCGAGCTCACCAAGTTGTGGACGGTGCGGTCCACCATGTGGTCGTTCCTGGTCACGGTGGCCATCACGGTAGGGCTCGGAGCGCTCTTCTGCGCGGCGCGGGTCTCGCGCTGGGATCGCCTAAGCCCCGGTGAACGCTTCCGCTTCGACGCGGCCGGGTTCAGCTTGAACGGCCTGTTCCTGGCTCAGCTGGCCATCGGCGTCCTCGCGGTCCTGGTGATCTCATCGGAGTACGCCACCGGCCAGATCCGCGCCACCCTGGGAGCAACACCCCAACGGCTCACCGTGCTGGCCAGCAAGGTGCTGGTGTTCATGGCCGTCACCTTTGTGATCGGCCTCGTCGCCTGCTTCGCCGCCTTCGGCATAGGCCAATCGATCTTCACAGCGAAGCACGCGGGGGTTTCCCTGTCGGATCCCACGGTGGCCCGAGCCGTGATCGGAGGTGCCCTGTACTTGTCGGTCCTGGGCGCCTTCAGCATCGGACTCGCCACGATCCTGCGCCGCACCGCCGGGGCCATCGCCGCCTTGGTCGGAATCCTGCTCATACTGCCGATCCTCACCGAGTTCCTGCCCTCGCCATGGAACGACAACATTCGCAAGTTCCTTCCCTCCGAAGCGGGCCGGGGGATCTTCCATGTCCTGTCCGACCGGTCGGGCGATCTGGCTCCATGGACCGGCTTCGGGCTGTTCTTTGCTTACGCAGTGATCATGCTGGTTGCCGGCGCCATCCTGCTCAACCGGCGTGACGCCTGACCGCTGGTCCGAACGGAGAGGCGACAACTGCGGGTACCCCTGTCGGAGCAGAACGGCCCGCGACGATGTAGGGGCATGGACGAACGACTGGGGCCGGTGAGCAGGTCCGCAACCCGCGCCGGACCAACGCGCCGCAGCCGACAAGAACCGCCGCAGGTGGTTGTCATCCACTCACTCGTCGCCGGTGCCCGGTGATCGATCCCGCCCGCCGAGCACCTTCGACTGCCGCGGTGGCGTTGCTGGCCCTCTACGACCAGGCCCTGCCCGAGGTCTACGGGTACCTGAGGCCCCGCTGTGGCGACGTGGCGGTGGCCGAAGACTTGACCTCGGAGACCTTCCTGGCTGCCGTCGACAGCGTCAAGCGCTCGAAGGTGGCCGAACCGACCGTGGCGTGGCTGATCGGCGTGGCCCGCCACAAGCTGGTGGACCACTGGCGCCGGGTCGGGCGGGAGCAGCGGAAGCTGGCGGCCGTGGCCTCGGAGCCCGACGACTCCGAGGACGATCCCTGGGACGCCCGGCTCGACGCGCTTCGCGCCCAAGAGGTCCTGGCCGTGCTCGGCCCCCATCACCGGCTCGCCCTCACCCTCCGCTACCTCGACGGGTTGCCGGTGCCCGAGGTCGCCGACCACCTGAGCCGCACGGTTCACGCCACCGAGGCGCTACTGGTCCGCGCCCGCCGGGCGTTCCGCAAGCAGTACGAGCCCTTCGTCCCCGCCGAACCGGACCGGACCGACCAACACCACCAGCAAGGAGGTGACGACCGTGGCTGACCCCTTTGACGACCTCCGCCTGCCCGACGCCCGGGCCGAGGCCCCGGACGCGACCTTCGCCGCCCGCCTCCGCCGCCGGATCGAAGCCGAACTGATCCCCCAACTCCCACCACCGGCCCGCACCCTCCGGCGCCCCAACCGAGCCACCACCAACCCGAGGAGCACATCCGTGTCCACCACCGAAACCCAAGCCCCAGCCGCCGCGACCAGCGCCTTGGTCCCCTACCTGGCCGTCAACGACGCGGCCGCCGCCATCGATTTCTACGTCGAGGTGTTCGACGTGACCGAGACCATGCGCTTCACCGGCGACGACGGTCGCATAGGCCACGCCGACCTGGCCGGGCACGGAATCCACCTGATGCTCTCCGATGAGCACCCCGAGATGGACGTGCTCGGACCGCTGGCCCGAGGCGGCGCATCGCTGGCGCTGCACCTGTCGGTGCCAGACGTCGATGCCACCTACGCGGCGGCCCTCGACCAGGGGGCGACCGCTCTGCGCCAGCCGGCTGATCAGTCTTACGGCGAGCGCAGCGGCGACTTCGTCGACCCGTTCGGCCACCGCTGGATGGTGTCCACGCCCATCAACCAGCCCTCCCTCGACGAGCTGAACGACTCCATGGACGGGTTCACCGTCACCGCCCCGGCCACCTCGGGCACCGAGGCTGACACTGGCGATGCCGACATGCCTGACAAGGTGCCCGGCACCTTTGACCACACCGGCACCGGCACCGAGGCCGACCCGATCGAGCTCGGCTACGTGACCATGGGCGTGGGCGACTCCCAACGGGCCAGCCGGTTCTTCGGTCAACTGTTCGGCTGGACCGCCCACGCCGGCAGCCATGGCGACGAGTACGCCCACGTGGCCAACACCCGGTTCCCGATCGGCTTGACCCCCGAGGGCCCCAACGCCGCGCCGATCCTCTATTTCCGCGTCGCGGCCATCGAACCCTTCGCCGCCAGGATCGAACAGCTGGGGGGAAGGGTGATCGACCGCAACACCTACGCCAGTGGCGGCAATGCCCGCTGCGTGGACGATCAGGGCAACGAGTTCCAGCTCCACGCCCCCGCCCCGGGGTACTAGCTGCCACGCCCCACCCCCTCTAGAGGGCGGCTACGGGGATGGCGAAGAGCTCGGCCTTGCCGGCGGTGACGGCGGGCAGTAGCCCCTGGACCTCTGGCAGCACCTGGTCGGCGTAGAAGCGGGCGGTGGCCACCTTGGCCTCCAGGAACTCGGTTGAAGCGGCGCCGGGGCTACCGGCGTCGAGCAGTGACTTGGCGGCCAGCGCTGACTTGGCCAGCAGCCACGCCCCCGCCACCAGCGAGAACAACCGTTGGAACGGGCGGGCCGCCGCCAGCGCGTCGGCCGGGTCGGCCGGCCCGTGCTCGAAGATCCACCGGGCCGCCTCCTCCAGGGTGTCCAGCGACCGGGCCAGCTGGTCGTGGATGGGTGCCATGCCTTCGCCGGCACCGGCCAGCTCCTCGACCGTGGACCGCATCCGGGCCATGTGGTCGGTGAACACGCCGCCGGCGCGCATCGGCAGCTTCCGGCCGATCAGGTCCATGGCCTGGATCCCGTTGGTGCCCTCGTAGATCTGGGTGATCTTGGCGTCGCGGTAGTGCTGGGCGGCGCCAGTCTCCTCGATGTAACCCATGCCGCCGTGCACCTGGATGCCGATCGAGGTGACGTGCTCGGCCTCGTCGGTGCAGTAGCTCTTGGCCAGCGGGATCAACAGGTCGACCATCTCGTCGGCCTCGGTGCGGGCGGCCTCGTCGGGGTGGTACTTGGCTATGTCGATGTGCTCGGCGGTCACGTAGCAGAGGGCGCGCATGGCCTCGACGTGGGCCCGCATGGTGAGCAGCATCCGGCGCACGTCGGGGTGCTCGACGATAAGGCTCGACTCGCCCTCCGGCGCGCCCGGCGCCCTTCCCTGCCGGCGCTCCTGGGCGTACTGCACGGCGCGCTGGTAGGCCCGTTCGGCCAGTCCCAGGCCCTCGACGCCGACACCGAGGCGAGCGTTGTTCATCATGGTGAACATCTCGCGCATCCCGGCGTGCTCCTCCCCCACCAGGAAGCCGACCGCCCCGTCGCCGTTGTCGCCGAAGGTCAGGACGCAGGTCGGGCTGGCCTTGATGCCCATCTTGTGCTCGATGGACACCACGTGGACGTCATTGCGCTCGCCGAGCGAACCGTCGTCGTCGATCAGGAACTTGGGGACTATGAACAGGCTGATGCCCTTGGTGCCCGGCGGCGAGCCCGGCGTGCGGGCCAGAACCAGGTGAATGATGTTCTCGGTGAGATCGTGCTCGCCGAAGGTGATGAATATCTTCTGGCCGCTGATCCGGTAGCTGCCGTCGTCTTGGGGCACAGCCTTGGTCCGTAGGGCGCCCACATCGGAACCCGCGTCGGCTTCGGTCAGGTTCATGGTGCCGGCCCACTCGCCGGTGACCATGCGCTGGAGGTAACGCTCGCGCTGGCTCTCGTCGCCGTGGTCCAGCAGCGCGTCGATGGCCCCCTGGGTGAGCAGCGGCGCCATGGCCAGCGCCATGTTGGCGCCGTTCAGCATCTCCTGCATGGCCAGCCCGACCAGCCACGGAAACCCGCCACCGCCGTACTCGGCCGGGAAGGGCACCGCCGGCCACCCGCCTTCGACGTACTGCCGGTAGGCGTCCTTGAACCCGTCGGGGGTGACGACGGTGTCGCCCTCCTGGCGGCTGCCCTGCTCGTCGCCGATCCGGTTGGTGGGCGACCACACCTCGCTCATGAGCCGCCCGAACTCCTCGAGCACCGGGTACACCGAGTCCGGGTCGGCATGGGCGAACGGCTCCAGCTTGGCCAGCCCCTCGAGGCTGGCCACGTTGTCCATCAGGAAGCGAATGTCATCGATGGGGGCGACGTACTCGGCCATCGTCCGAGGGTACGCGAGGTCCGATCCGGGGCGCAGTCTTGGCCCATCTTTGCTGTACCTGAACGTCATTTTGCGCTCCGGACCATTTCGTGCAGGGAGTGCCGTGGGCACAGCGATTCGACCGAGGTGGCAGGGTGGCGGGATGAAGTTCGGAATCGCCTTTGCCAACACCGGCCCGTTCACCCAGCCTGACGCCGCTGTCGCCTTTGCCCAAGCGGCCGAGCAGGCGGGGTTCGAGTCCATCTGGACCGTCGAGCATGTGGTGGTGCCGGCGGGGTACCAGTCGACCTACCCCTACGACCCCTCGGGCAAGATGCCCGGCGGCGAGGACTCGCCGATCCCCGACCCGCTGATCTGGCTCACCTACGTGGCCGCCGCCACCAAGTCGATCCGCTTGGCCACGGGCATCCTGATCCTTCCGCAGCGCAACCCCGTCGTCCTGGCCAAGGAGCTGGCCACCCTGGACAGCCTCAGCCAGGGCCGGATGGACCTGGGCATCGGCGTCGGCTGGCTGGAGGAGGAGTTCAACGCCATCGGCGTGCCCTTCGCCGCCCGCGGCAAGCGCACCGACGAATATGTGGCGGCCATGCGGGCGTTGTGGACCGAGGAGAAGGCCAGCTACCACGGTGACACGGTCGACTTCACCGACTGCATCTCCCTACCCCGCCCGGACCAGAAGTCGATCCCCATCCACGTAGGCGGCCACACCGAGGTCGCCGCCCGCCGGGCCGGGCGCCTCGGCGACGGCTTCTTTCCGGGAAGGGGTGACCACCAATGCATTGACCACCTGTTCCGGCTGGCCCGAGACACCGCGACCCAGAACGGGCGGGAGCCGTCGGACATCGAGATGACCACCGGCGGCAACGGCGCCGTCGGCGGCCGGGCGCTGGACGAGGTCAAGGCTTTGGCCGACATCGGCACGGATCGGGTGATGGTGCCGGCCTTCCTCTTCTACGCCGACGCTGTCGCCGGTCTGGCCCGGTACGGCGAAGAGATCATCGCCAAGGCCGGCTCGTGACTCCGAGCTGGTGGCAGAAGCTGACCGGCGGGCGCGGCGAACGGGGTGAGGCACGGCATCCTGGGTCGAACAGTTCTCGAGGAGGAACCATGACCGACCAGACCACCAGCACCGGTACCACCAAGCCGTCCGATGACGAGCTGCGGGCCCGGCTGACCCGTGAACAGTACGAGGTGACCCAGCACGCCGGCACCGAGCGGGCGTTCTCGGGCGAGCACTGGGACCGACACGATCCCGGCATCTACACCTGCATCGTGTGCGGCACCGAGCTGTTCAAGAGCGACACCAAGTTCGAGTCGGGCACCGGCTGGCCCAGCTTCTGGGAGGCGGTCGACCCGGCCAAGGTCGAGCGCATCGAGGACCGCGCCATGGGCATGACCCGCATCGAAGCCCGCTGCGCCACCTGCGGCGCCCACCTGGGACACATCTTCAACGACGGCCCCCGCCCCACCGGCGAACGGTTCTGCATGAACTCCGCCTCCCTCGACTTCAAGGCACCGGGCGACGCCGCCACAGACGTCGAGAACAAGGAAGGCGCCTGATGCAGTACCGCCAGCTCGGCGACAGTGACCTGCGGGTCTCGGAGATCAGCCTCGGTTCCTGGCTCACGTACGGCGTAGGCGTCGAAGCCGACGCCGCCGAAGCGTGCGTGAACCAGGCCTTTGACGAGGGCATCAACTTCTTCGACACCGCCAACGTCTACGGCCGCGGCGCCGCCGAGGAGGTGCTGGGCCGCATCCTCTGGGGCCGCGACCGGGACAGCTACTTGCTGGCCACCAAGGTCTTCTTCCCCATGTCCGACACCGACAAGGGTCTGTCGGCCGAGCAGATCGCCAAGCAGGTCGACGCCTCGCTCCAACGGCTGCAGGTCGATCACCTCGACCTCTACCAATGCCACCGCTTCGACCCGTCGGTGCCGCTGGCCGAGACCCTGGGCGCTCTGACCGAGGTCGTGCGCTCGGGCAAAGCCCGCTACCTGGGCTTCAGCGAGTGGAGCCCCCGCAACATCACCGACGCCTACGGGCTGATCGACAAGGAGGGTTTCGAGGGGTTCGTGTCCTCCCAACCCCAGTACTCGGCGCTGTGGCGACGGCCGGAGTCGAAGGTCATGCCGCTCAGCGAGGAGCACGGGATCAGCCAGATCGTGTGGTCGCCGCTGGCTCAGGGCGTGCTCACCGGCAAGTACTCGCCGGGCGAGCCGCCCCCGGAGGACTCACGGGCGGCCAGTCCCGAGATGGGCCAGATGATGGACGCCTGGCGCGGGGACGAGGTGCTCGAAGCGGTGCAGGGCCTCAAGCCCATCGCCGACGACGCCGGCCTGTCCATGGCCCAGCTGGCGCTGGCATGGGTGCTGAGCCACCAGAACGTGGCCTCGGCCATCATCGGCGCCAGCCGCCCCGGCCAGGTGACCGACAACGCCGCCGCCGCCGGCGTGAAGCTGGATGACGACGTCCTCACCGCCATCGACGACGCCCTGCAAGGCGTGGTCCAAGGGGTCTGAAGCAGGGGCCCGCGCAGGCTCGCCCTACGGTGACGCCGTGGGCACCATGAAGAGTTCAGTGATCGGCTGGCCGCGGGGGGCTGCCCTTGTGATGGTGTTGGCCTCGGCCAGCCTGTTGGGGGCGGTGACCCCCGCCGGCGCTATGTCGAGGACACCGGCGCAGATCACCGACTGGCACATCACCGACTACCACGTCGACCTGGCCGTCCAAAAGGACGGAGCGGTGAACGTTAAGGAGGTGATCGCCGTTGACTTCAGCGGGTCACCTCACCACGGCATCGACCGCTACATCCAAACCCGCTACCGCTACGACTCGGTGAAGAAGGACTACGACCGGCTAACGCCCATCGACCAGGTCAAGGTCACCGGTTCGGCGGGCACCCCGGCGAACTTCGAGAGGAAGCAGGATGGCGACCAGACCTGGCTGCGCATCGGCGACAAGGACAAGACCATCTCCGGCCCGCACACCTACACGGTCAGCTACCGGATCCGCGGGGTGCTGAACCACTTCCAAGACCACGACGAGCTGTACTGGAACGTGGTCGGCGACAAGTGGGCGGTCCCCATCGATCACGCCGACGCCTCGCTGACCGTGCCCGGTCCGGTCAACAAGACGACCTGCTTCGCCGGCCCGAGCGGTTCCACCCTCCCCTGCTCCAACAACACCACGAGCGGCCAGACGGCGTCATTCGCTCAGACCGGCCTGGCCGCCTACACCGGGTTCACCATCGTCGCCGGCTTGAAGGTCGGGGCCGTCTCGCCCACCCCCGAGCCCATCCTCGAGCAACGCTGGACGTTCCAACGCGCCTTTGCGCTACGCCCTGACACCCTCGCCCCCACCGGCGGAATGGTGGCTGTGCTGGTCGGAGGCTTCGCCTTCCTCGCCTTGCGCAAAGGCCGCGACGAGCAATTCGTAGGAGGGGCAGCGGACCAGTCCTTCGGCAACGACTCCAACGCCGTCGAGCGGGTGCCCGTGTTCGGACGCGACCCGATCCCCGTCGAGTACGTGCCTCCGGACGACCTCAGGCCCGGCCAGGTCGGCACGCTCATCGACGAGCAGGCCAACACCCTGGACGTGACCGCCACCATCATCGACCTGGCCGTCCGCGGATACCTCAAGATCACCGAGATCCCCAAGCAGGGCCTCTTCGGCCACACCGACTGGACGCTGACCCGCCTGGCCAACAACGACCGCCTCAAGCAGTACGAGCGGACGTTGATCACCGGCCTGTTCAAGAGCGGCGGCGAGATCGAGCTGTCGGACCTGAAGAACCACTTCCACACCACGTTGGTGAAGGTCGAGGACCAGCTCTACGACGACACCGTCAAGCAGGGCTGGTTCTCGACCCGGCCCGACAGCACCCGCAACCACTGGAAGGGCATCGCCATCGGCGTGATGGTCGCCGGCGTCGCTCTCACCGTCGCGCTGGCCCGGTTCACCAGTTACGGACTGCTTGGGCTGCCGTTGGCGGTTGCCGGCTTGCTCGTGTTCTTCGGGTCGTCGCGCTTCCCGCGGCGCACGGCGAAAGGGCACGCCAGCTACCGCCGCATCCTGGGCTTCAAGCAGTTCATCGACGAGTCCGAGAAGGACCGGGCCCAGTTCGCCGAACGTCAGAACCTGTTCTCGGAATACCTCCCCTACGCCGTGGCTTCGGTGCCACCGAGAAGTGGGCCCGCGCCTTTGCCGGCATCGACGGGCAGTTGCCGGAGACGTCCTGGTACGTCGGCCCACACCCCTTCACCATGGTCACCTTCGGGATGGCCATGAGCAGCTTCGCCACCACGACCACCGGAACCATCGCCTCGGTGCCCGCCTCGTCGGGTTCGTCGGGCTTCAGTGGTGGGGGCGGGTTCTCCGGCGGCGGCTTCGGCGGTGGAGGCGGCGGCGCCTGGTAGGTCGGAGCGCCAGTGACCGTGCGGCCGGTCGCGGCTCAGATGTCGACGAGGGTGGAGATGCTGATGGTGCGCTCCGGCGGCAACCCGAAGTAGGCCGCCACCGAGGTGGCGTTGCGCTGCAGCAGGGCAAAGATCCGTTCCCGCCACTTGGCCATGCCGGGGCGGTTCGTCACGGTGATCGACTCCGATCCCAAGATGAAGGTGGCGTCCTCCAAGTCGGTGACCGCTTCGGCCGCTTGGCCCTGACGCAGTCCCGCCGGCACGTCCGGCTGTTCCATGAAGCCGTAGCGCAGCACCACGCTCTGCACCCCCTGGCCGACGTCGGTCACGGTGGCCCGTGCGGTGTCCGAGACGGTCGGCTCCAGCGCGGTTTCGACGGTGACCACGACCACCCGCTCGTGCAGGACGTCGTTGTTGATGACGTTGGCGACCAGCGCCGGGGGCGCCAGGCCAGGCGACGAGAAGAGGTACACAGCGGTACCGCCCACGCGGCGCGGCGGGTGGTCCGAGCCGAGGACCTCGTCGAGGTACGGACCCAGCGGCCGGTCGTTGCGGTGCATGTGCTCGGCCACCAGCCGCCGGCCGGTGTGCCAGGTGGTGATCAGGGTGAACATGGCGCCGGCCACGACCAGTGGAAACCAGCCGCCGGTGGGGATCTTGAACAGGTTGGCAATCAGGAAGGAGGCGTCGACCACCAGGAAGGTGCTGCACAAGAGCACCGCCGCCCGCTTGGCCCACCGGAACCGCTCGCGCAGCACCACGTAGAACAGGACGGTCGTGATCACCATGGTGGCGGTCACCGCCACCCCATAGGCGGAGGCCAGCGCGTCGGACGAACCGAAGCCGATGACCAGCCCGATGCAAGCGACCATGAGGGCCCAGTTCACGAACGGGACGTACACCTGCCCGAAGGACTCGGCCGACGTGTGCCGGATCTGGTGCCGGGGGGCGTAGCCCAGCTGGATGGCCTGCATGGTGAGTGAGAAGACGCCGGAGATCAGGGCCTGCGAAGCGATCACGGTGGCCAGGGTGGCCAGCACCACCAGCGGCTTCAGGCCCCAGGTCGGCGCCATCCGGAACAGGGGCTCATCGATGGCGGCAGGGTCCCCGATCAACAGCGCACCCTGCCCGTAGTAGTGCAGCAGCAGCGCCGGCAGCACCACCACGAACCAGACGAGACGGATGGGGCGGTGCCCGAAGTGGCCCATGTCGGCGTACAGCGCCTCGCCCCCGGTCACCACCAAGAACACCGCCCCCAGGGCCAAGAAGCCCGTGCCGGTGTTGTCGAGGAAGAAGCGAACACAGCGGATCGGGTTGAGGGCGACGAGTACACCGGGCCGCTGGGACAGCTGGTGAAGGCCGAGGGCCGCCAGCACGCTGAACCACACAGCCATCACCGGACCGAACAGCCGGCGATGGTCGCCGTCCCGCGGTGCTGGAAGGCGAACAGCGCGATCAGGATGACGACCGAGATCGGCACGATGTACTCGTCGAGCTGCGGAGCCGCCAGCTTCGCCCCCTCGACGGCGGACAGCACCGAGATGGCCGGGGTGATGGCGCCGTCGCCGAACAGCAGGGCCGTGCCGAACAGGCCGACCAGGATGAGCCAGCGCCGGCGTCCCTTCGGCTCGTCCCGGCCCGGCGGCTTGATCAGCGCCGTCAGGGCGAGGATGCCGCCTTCGCCGTTGTTGTCTGCCTTCATGACGAAAATCAGGTACTTGATGCTGATGACGATGATCAATGACCAGGTGATCAGCGAGAGGATGCCGAGGACGTTGTCCTCGGTCACAGCCAGATGGTGGAGGTGGCCACCAAAGCTCTCGCGCACGGCGTAGAGCGGGCTGGTGCCGATGTCCCCGAACACGATGCCCAGCGCGGCCAGGCCGAGGGCGGCGGTTCCGGCGTGGTGCTGGGGGGCGCGGTGTGCGGGATCGGTGGCCTGGTCGACGGTCTGGGCCACTACTCGATCACGATCTTCGACAGGTGCTCGGCCGGCTCCGGGTACCGGGGGTCCATCTCTCGCAGGGTCCGGACCAGGATCTCGGTGATGGCCCAGTTCCGGTACCACTTGCGGTCTGCCGGCACCACGTACCACGGCGCTTCGGCAGTGCTGGTCTCGGTCAGGGCCTCGTCGTAGGCGACCCGGTAGTCATCCCACTTGGCACGAACCGCCAGGTCTTCGGAGTTGAACTTCCATCGCTTGGAGGGGATGTCCAAACGAGCCCGCAATCGCTCGGCCTGTTCTTCCTTGGAGATGTGCAGGTAGACCTTGACGACGGTGGTGCCGGCCTCGGCCAGGCCTCGCTCGAACTCTCGGATGGTGCGGTAACGCCCCCGCCACACCGCCTTAGGCGCCAACTTGTTCACCCGGACGATCAGGACGTCCTCATAGTGCGACCGGTTGAACACGGCCAGCTCGCCGTGCTCGGGGGTGGCCTGGTGGATGCGCCACAGGAAGTCGTGGTCGAGCTCGGTCTCGGTCGGCGCCTTGAAGCTGTGGACCCGCAGGCCCATCGGGTTGACCGCGCCGCACACCGCCTTGACGGTGCCGTCCTTGCCTCCGGCATCCATCGCCTGCAGGATCAGCAGCACCGACCGCTCCTTCTCCGCCCACAGCCGGTTCTGGAGCTCAGCCAGCTCCTCGGCCAGTTCGGCGGTGGCGCCCTGACCGGCCTGCTTGGACCCGTCGCCGGGGGCGTGGTCCTTGCTGGCCGAGTCGATGTCACCCAGCCGGACCTTGCTGCCGGGTTCGACCAACCAGCGTTTCACGAGGTCACTCATCGGTGCGGGAGGTCACTCATCGGCGCTCCAGCCAGTTCGTCGGGCTACTCCGATGGAGATGCGCGGGACCGCCACCGATGAGCGTTCGCCGCCCTGCGGCGAAGAACCTGTATTCCTCGTTCGCTCGCCTTACGGGCTCGCTCATTGGTGCGGGAGGCTAGAGGAGACGCCGGCCGTAGCCTCCGGAAGGTGTCGCTGCTCAACCTCGCTCCCGGTGTCTTCGCCTGGTTGCAGGAGCGGCCCGGCCACGGTGTCCCCAACGCCGGCCTGGTGCTCGAAGCCGACGGCGCCACCGTGATCGACAGCCTGTGCGTGCCTTCCCAGTACGAGCCCTTCGCCACCGCCGCTGAGGAGTTCGGGTTCCCCCTTCGGCGCTTGGTGCTGACCGGCGACCACATCGAGTTCGCCGGCGGCACCTCGCGGTTCAAGCTGGCGGCGATCTACGGTTCCGAGTCGGCCAGCGCCCACCTCGACCAGCCTCCCAACCCTGCGGTGTACCGGGCCCTGTACCCGGCTGTCGCCGACGAGTTCGCCGACGATCTGGTGACCCGGCCCGTGTCCCACGTGGTGGCCGACGCCACCCGGCTGACCCAGGCGTTGACCGTACTTCCGGCGGTGGGCCAGTCGGCGCGCAACCTGGTGGTCCACATTCCCGACGCCGGCATCCTGTTCGGAGGGGCCCTCTGCAGCTTTGGCGTGACCCCGCTGGCGTTCGACGGCGACCCGGGGGCGTGGGCGACGACCCTGAACGAACTGGCGGCGCTGGCGCCACTGGTCGTGCCCGGCCGCGGTCCGGTGGGCGGCGAGGAGGAACTGGCCGCCCAAGCCGCCTACCTGCGGGCGTGCGTGGCGGCCGCCGGTGACCCCGCCCGCATCCCCTCCGGGCCGTGGGACACCTGGACCGGTCGCCATTGGGACGAGGTGAACGTGGAGCGAGCCGCCATGCTCGCCGCCGGCCATGACCCCAACGAGCCCCCGCCCTCCATGCTGAGGGCCGCCGGCTTGGACTGAAACGCCGGGTTCGCAGTCGGCGAACTAGAACACGTTGCATGGGAGATGCAAAGATCGAGATCCACGGGTCCGTCGAGCCAGGGTTCGAGCCGGTTCGGGACGCCTTTGCCGCCAACTTCGAGTCCGGCGCCGAGCTTGGTTCGGCGGTGGCCGTCTACCACGGCGGCCGACCGGTGGTGGACCTGTGGGGCGGCGTGGCCGACCAGGCGACCGGCCGCCCATGGGCCGAAGACACCCTGCAGCTCGTGTATTCGACCACCAAAGGCGCCACCGCCGCCTGCCCAACTTGCTGGCCCAGCGGGGACTGCTCGACATCGACGCGCCGGTCGCTGACTACTGGCCGGAGTTCGCTCAGGCCGGCAAATCTGAGATCCCGGTGCGCTGGCTGCTGTGCCACAAGGCCGGGCTGGCGGCACTCGACGCCGACCTCACCCTGGAGCAGGTCTTGGCCTGGGATCCGGTCATCCACGCCTTGGAGGTGCAGGCGCCGATATGGGAACCCGGCACCGCTCACGGCTACCACGCCACCACCTTCGGCTGGCTGGTAGGAGAAGTGGTGCGCCGTGCCGACCGGGACCACCGCACCCTCGGCCAGTTCTTCAGCCAGGAGATCGCCCAGCCCTTGGGGCTCGACTGGTACATCGGCCTACCGCCCGAGTTCGAGGACCGGGTCGCCGCCCTTCCCGGCACGCTGGTGCCTGACGCGGCCACCGAGCCTGAGCTGTTCGAGCTCTACAACGTCTTCTTGGGTCCCGAGACCATGCTGGGGCGGGCCCTCAACGCGCCGTCCAACGTGTGGGCGGCCGAAGGCGTGTGGAACCAGCCGGCTGTCCACGCCGCCGAGATCCCTGCCGCCAACGGCATCACCAACGCCCGCTCTGTGGCCCGCTTCTACGCCGGCCTGGTCGCCGACCTCCCCGCCTCCGGCAACGGGAAGCAGCCGGCGTCCGATGCCGTCCTCGAGCCGGCCCAGGTGGAAGCGGCCCGCACCGCCCAGACCGAGGGGGCCGACCTGGTGTTGATGGGCGAGAGCAAGTTCGGGCTCGGTTACCTGACGGCGTCGGAGTTCTCGCCTTACGGCGGAGCCGGCGCCTTTGGACATGCCGGCGCCGGTGGCTCGCTCGGTTTCACCGACCCCGAGAACGGCCTGGCCTTCGGCTACGTGATGAACCGGATGAACCTCAACCTCTCCGGTGACCCCCGCACCGACGCCCTGACCAGGGCCATGTACCAGGCGGCTGGCGCCCCCGCGCCGTACCTGTAGGGGCGATCAGAGGTCGATCAGCTGCACGGTGATGCCGTGTTCGACGCCAAGCTGCTGGCCGCCCGACTCGTGGATGCCGGTTAGGAACGTTCGGGGATCGAAGTCGCCGCCGAGCACCTCCAGGTAGACGCGGTGGGCCTCCAGCGAGCGGATGGCGCGCTCGAGCTGGCCGGTCAGGTCGACGCCATGGTTCGGTCGGCTCGTCGCAGCCACCATGGCGAACCGGACGCCGTTCCACGGCTCGAAGCCTTCATGGCGTAGCTCCGGGAAGACCCAACGGTTGGCGGCGTCGCGCACGGCGTCGAGGGTGGCGATGCCCACGGCTCGGTGGTCGGCGTGGTTGAGGCCGCCCCAGCCGGGCTGCTCGGCCCAGTCCATGGTGGTCACCACCTGGGGGCAATGGTGGCGGATGACCCTGGCCAGGTCCCGCCGCAGCGGCAACGACGGCTCCAGCGTGCCGTCGGGGTGACCGAGGAACTCCACCACCTCGACGCCGACCTCGGCGGCACCGGTGCGCTCCTCCTGCTCCCGGAGGGGCCCGGCTTGGGTTGGGTCGACGGTGTCGATGCCGGCTTCGCCCGAGGTGGCCAGGGCGTACACCACCGTCTTGCCCTGGCCGGTCCAACGGGCGGCCACGCCGGCCAGCCCATACTCGATGTCGTCGGGATGGGCCACCACGAACAGCGCTCGCTCGAAGTCTTCTGGCACGAAGTCCATTGCGGGCAGTCAACCACCTCGGTTTGACGCGTTGGAACCATGATATTGGTCGTTTCTCACTGACAAACCATGAAATAACATGTTATGGTCCGACGATGACTTCGACGATCCCCACTTCGGCTACCGCGTGGGCCGGCAACCCCGACCGCGAACCACGGTGTGCGGTCCGGATGGACATCACGCCCCTGACCCAAGCGGTGCAGCTCGCCGGCGGCGCCGGTGGTGATCCGGATCACTCCGAGCGACTGCTGGCGAGCCTGCGGCGCCGGGGTTACGCCGATGACACCGGATTGCTGGGACCCGTGGCCAGGCTGGCTACTGATCTCGCCGGCGCCACCGTCCGGCTGGACCTCTGGCGCTTCGCCGGCCGGAGGACCGCCAGGCACAGCGTCTGGACCGGACCCCGGGGCGCAGTGCTGGCGCTCCATCACCACGACGGGTCGCTGGGCTTGGAGCCGCTGGAACCAGGCCGGCTGGCCGAACGGGTCACTGCGCTGGCCGGGCACCCGAACACCGCTGAGCGCCGCGGCGCGGCCGACCGCGAGCCCGCGCAGCTCTCACGCGACCTGCTGCTCCGCTTCCTCGACGCCATGTCCAGCGGTGACGCCGGCCGGGCGGCGACCCACCTGGCGGCTGTGCGCGCCGACCTGCCGGCGCTTCGGCTGCTGCACGGTCTGGCCCTGGAGCACGGCGGCGCCTGGTCGATCGAACGGCGCGCCGTTGACATGGGACCGGTCCGCCGGCCGGCGCCGGAACCTTGCGGTCCGCCCGATCGGGTGCTCACCGTGCTCGACGCCGGCTCCGTCGGGCTATGGGCTGATGCCGGCCCCGATCGGTTCGAGCCGACCGCCTACTCGGCGGTCCAGCGCCGCCTCGACGGTCTACTGGCACCCACCCTGGCGTCGCCGCCCGTCAGTACCGTGGCGCCGTGCCCGAGCTCCCCGAAGTGGAGACCATCCGCCGCCAGCTCCATCCGCGGCTGAAAGGGCGGCTGATCGGCCGGGCCGGCGGTCACCCTTCGGCCAAGTTCGCGCCGGCGGCCGCGGCGGCCGGCGCCCGGATCGGCCACGTCGGCCGGCGCGGCAAGTACTTGCTGATCGGCCTGAACGGCCCGGGCAATTGGTCGGGCAGCCCCGCACCTCGCACCCTGGTCATCCATCTGGGAATGACCGGCGTGCTCCGGTTGCGACCGTCGGCCGAGGCACCCGACCCCTTTGTCCGGGCCTGGTGGGAGCTGGGTTCGGAGCGGTTCGAGCTGCGCGACGTGCGACGGTTCGGCCGGGTGGCAGTGATCGAAGGCGACGACCTGGGCGCGGTGCCGGGGCTGGCCGTGCTCGGTCCCGAACCGCTCGGCGGAGAGTTCACGCCCGAGCATCTCCACGCCGCCCTACGGCGGAGCAACCGTCGGGTAAAGACCCAGCTGCTGGCCCAGCGGGCGGTGGCCGGCGTCGGCAACATCTACGCCGACGAGGCGTTGTGGCAAGCGGGCATCAACCCGGCGCTGCGGCGCTTGACCCGAGCTCAGGCGACCCGGCTTCACGCCGCCGTGCGTGACGTGCTGGCCACCGGAATCGCCAACGGCGGCACGACCTTTCGCGACTACCGCACGGTCGACGGTGGCTCCGGCAGCAACCAGCTCTCGCTCCGTTGCTACGGGCGGGGGGGCCTGGCTTGTCCACGGTGCGGCACCACGCTGGTTCGCCGGGTCCTCGACGGGCGCGGCACCACTTGGTGCCCCACCTGCCAGCGCCGCTAGCCGGTCAAGCTACGGTCCCCGTTCGTGTCTGCAGACGACCTGTTCTCGATCGAAGGCAAGACGGCGCTGGTGACAGGCGGCAGCCGCGGGATCGGGCTGATGATCGCCCGCGGCTTCGTCGAGGCCGGCGCCACCGTCTACGTGTCCAGCCGCAAGCGCGAGGTGTGCGAGCAGGTCGCCGCCGAGCTCTCCGAATGCGGCGCCTGCCATCCGCTGCCCGCCGATCTCTCGACCGAAGCCGAATGCCGCCGGCTGGCCGCCGAGCTCACCGACCGGGAGCCGAAGGTCGACATCCTGGTCAACAACGCCGGAGCGACATGGGGCGCTCCGCTGGACGACTTCGACGAGGCCGCCTGGGACCGGGTGCTGAACCTGAACGTCAAAGGCGTGTTCCACCTCACCAAGTTCCTGCGCCCGGCTCTGGAGGCCGCCGCCACAGGCGACGACCCGTCCCGGGTCATCAACATCGGCTCGATCGACGGCATCCACGTGCCCATGTTGGAGACCTACTCGTACTCGGCTAGCAAGGCGGCCGTGCACCAGCTGACCCGCCACTTGGCCAAGCGCCTGGCCCCGAAGATCACGGTGAACGCCATCGCTCCGGGGCCGTTCGATTCGAAGATGATGGCGGCAACCCTGGAGGCGGCCGGCGAGGCCATCGCGGCGTCGGCACCGCTCAAGCGCATCGGCCGTCCCGACGACATGGCCGGCACCGCCCGCTTCCTGGCCTCCCGGGCCGGCGCCTACCTGACTGGAGCCGTCATCCCCGTCGACGGCGGCATCGCCACCGTCGGCTGATCCCGCCATGGGCGACACCGGGCCGGGCGCCAGGCAAGAGACGGAACCCGATACAGAAGAGAACCCCATCAGCGCCGGCGCCCCCAACGACCACCCCACCGGCGGCGAAGCGGGTGGGACCGAAGGCGAGCCGCTCGACGACCAGAGCGACCAGCCCCCGGACCCGGCCCCCACCGATGAAGCGGGCGAGGCGTCCGAGGAGCGGCCGCCGGCCGGCTCGCGTCGGACCAGGATCGTGGTGGCCGTCCTGTTGCTGGTGATCGCCACCACCGGCGGAGTCCTACTCGGCACGTACGCGACCAGCCCGGACCGGCGTCCCCACCCGGTCACCACCCTGGCTCCGAGCCCGCCGACGACCGCACCAACCTCTACCGCTACCGTTCCCGCTTCGCCTACGACCCCCTGACATCACCAATGAGGGCCGCCGCCAAACGCTCAGCCCTTCCGCTCGAGCCACTCCTGCAGGTGGGGGGCTTCATCACCGATCCGGGTGTCGTCGCCGTGGCCGGTGTGCCCGACCGTCTCCGCGGGGAGCACCAGGAGGCGGCTGCGGATGCTGTCGATGATGGTGTCGAAGTTCGAGAATGAGCGGCCGGTGGCGCCGGGGCCGCCGTTGAACAGCGTGTCACCCGAGAAGAGGATGCCTTGGCCGGCGAGGTAGAGGCAGCACCCTCCGGGGCTGTGGCCGGGGGTGTGCAACACCTCGATGTCGGCGCCGGCGACCGACAGGTGGGCGCCGTCGGCCAGCCCGGCGTCGGGCGCCCGGTCGGGCCAGATGTCGTCCCAGAGCATGCGGTCGTCGGGGTGCAGCCAGATGGGGGCGCCGGTGGCTTCGGCCAGGGGCACGGCGGCGTTGATGTGGTCGTTGTGGCCGTGGGTGCAGATCAGGGCGAGGACCGACCGGTGGCCAACGGCCTCGATGATGGGAGCGTGGTCATGAGCGGCGTCGACCACGATCACCTCGCGATCGTCGCCGAGCAGCCAGATGTTGTTGTCGACGTCGAAGTCCTCGCCGTCGAGCGAGAAGGTTCCACTGGTGACAACCTTGGTCACGGCGAGCGGCGCACCCCCGGCCACTAGAGCACCACCACCGAGCGGAGCACCTCGCCGCGCTCCATGCGGGCAAAGGCCTCCTCGACCCCGTCCAAGGCGATGGTCTCCGACACGAACCCGTCGAGGTCGAGACGACCTTGCAGGTAAAGGTCGATGAGCATGGGGAAGTCGCGGCTGGGAAGGCAGTCGCCGTACCACGACGGCTTGAGCCGCCCGCCCCGGCCGAAGAAGTCGATCATGGGCAAGTCGATGCGCATCTCGGGGTTCGGGACGCCGACCTGCACGAGCGTGCCGGCCAGGTCACGGGCGTAGAAGGCCTGCTCGAAGACCTTGGGGTGGCCGACCGCCTCGATGCAGACGTCGGCACCGTTGCCGCCGGTCAGCGCCCGGATGGCTTCAACCGGATCGTCGTTGGATGCGTCAACGGTGTGGGTGGCACCGAACCGTTCGGCCTGCTTCAACTTGTCAGCGTCCAGGTCGACGGCGATGACCTGGGCGGCGCCGGCCAGGCGGGCACCGGCGATGGCAGCGTCACCGACCCCGCCGCAACCGAACACCGCCACCGAATCACCGCGCCCGACCTCACCGGTCAACATGGAGGCCCCGAGCCCGGCCATGACCCCGCAGCCGAGCAGTCCGGCGGCTTCGGGCCGGGCGGCGGGGTCGACCTTGGTGGCCTGCCCGGCCGCCACCAACGTCTTGTCGGCAAAGGCGCCGATACCCAGCGCCGGCGTCAGCTCCACGCCGTCGAGGGTCATCTTCTGGGCGGCGTTGTGGGTGTTGAAGCAGTACTGGGGACGGCCCCGCAGGCAGGCCCGACACTCGCCGCAAACGGCGCGCCAGTTGAGGATCACGAAGTCACCGGCCGCCACGTTCATCACTCCAGGCCCGACCGCTTCGACCAGGCCCGCCGCTTCGTGACCCAGCAGGAACGGGAAGTCATCGTTGATTGCACCCTCCCGGTAGTGCAGGTCGGTGTGGCAGACCCCGCAGGCCTGCACCTGCACCAGGACCTCGCCCGGCGCCGGGTCGGGAACCGAGATCGTCTCCACCGACACCGGTTCCCCCTTGCCGCGGGCCACCACTCCTCGAACGTCTTGCGCCATTCCCCTGACTCCTGCTCAGTACGCGGGGCCGGCAGCCAGGATCCGGCGCGGGTTGTCGATGAGCATCTGGTCGATCTGGGCCTGGGTCACACCCCGCTCGAGCAGGGCGGGCAGAACATCGTCGTGGATGTGGGTGTACACCCAGTTGGGCGAGACGGCGGCGCGGACAGGATCGTCGAACCAGTCGATGTGGCAGGCGGCGTCGTGGGCCAGGACCATGCGGTCGGCGTAGCCGCGCTCGCAGAGGGTGGCCACGGTGGCGACCCGTTCTTCGAAGGGCAGCAGCATGTCCAGGCCGAAGCGGTCCATGCCGATGGTGCTGCCGGCGTCCATCAGTTCGGTCAGGTAGTCGAGGTCGGTGCTGTCGCCGCAATGGCCGATCACCACCCGGCTCAGGTCGACCCCCTCCTCGCTGAACACGCGCTGTTGGTCGCGACCCCGGAAGGTGTGGGCATCGGTGTGGGTGGTGATGGGGACACCGGTCGCCCGGTGGGCCTGGGCCACGGCCCGCAGCACCCGTTCGACCCCGGGGGTCAGGCCCAACTGGTCGGTGGCGCACTTGAGGATCCCCGCCTTCACCGAGGTGCCGACGATGCCTTCGTTGATGTCGGTGCTGAACATCTCGACCATCGGATCGATGGAACCGTCGTCCAGCGGCGTGCCCGGACCGCGGTAGTGGAACCAGAAGGGGATGTCGTTGTAGGTGTACAAGCCGGTGGCGGCCACGATCTGAACATCGGTCCGCTCCGCCACCTTCTGGATCCTGGGGATGTATCGGCCCAAACCGATGACCGTCGGGTCCACGATCGTGTCAACCCCCCGGCCCTTCAGCTCGTCGAGCTTGGCCACTGCGTCGTCGATCCGCTCGTCTTCGTCCCACCCCACGTCGTAGTTCTGCTGCAACTCGGTGGATAGCACGAAGACGTGCTCGTGCATCAGCGTGACGCCGAGCTCGGTGTCGTCCACCAGGCCACCTACGGTCTGCACTTCGGTCACAGGACCTACCTCCTCGATCGTGGCTGTGGTGCGAGTGAAGCACGCCGGGTAACGGCGTGCTGGCTCGGCACCGCCGCGTCTGGGACCGACGGGGGCCGCCCCCCTCTCGCTGCGGGTGCCGACGCGGCGATCCGGTACGGTCGAAGTCCGACCAGACCGCACCACAGGAGGACCGATGAGCAACGATCCGGACGAGAACGTGGTGAGTGACGCCACCCGCGCCGAGGAAGAGAAGGAAGCTGCCGAGAAGCCTGATCCCGGTCGTGGCCCGACCCCCGAGGAGGAAGCCGCCGCTGACCGCTCACGCCACCTCGAACCCGGTGTGGCCGAGGCCGAGAAGGAAGCCAACGAGCGCGGCGCCAACGTCAAGGGTGAGGGCCAGGTCTAAGCCGCCGGCTCAGGGGACCAGCGCCTCCAGGTACCGGCGCACGGCCAGATGCTGGAAGGCCCTGGTCAGCGGTGCGCCGAGGGCGGCGACCCCGGTGGGCACGGCATCGAGGGTAATGGTGGCGGTGACCGCCCCGTCGCCGTCGATGGCCACCATGAACCCCTCCTCCCCTGCCTCGGCGTGGCCAGGCAGGCTGCCGTAGGCCCAGCCGTACCGATCGGGCTCGACGATCACGTCGACCACGCGGTCCGGGACAACGATGGCCAGCAGCCCGAGCCGCAGCACCACCAGCACGGTGGCACCCGGTTCCACCTCGGCGCGCTGGGGGAGGACCAGGGCGCCGAGGCGGCGTTGCGGCGCCCAGGCCCTTAGCCGGGCGGTGGCGATGTCGAACATGTCTCGGCCGGAGCCCAACCGCTTCGATTTGGCCTCCACCTGGCGATCCGGCCAGGCCGCCGGGTCGAGCGTCGACCCGACATGGTCATAGTTGAAGGATGCGTTCCGGGCCGTGGCCAGCAGCTGTTCGGCTTCGTTCGGAGCGAGGCTCCCGTGGACCAACCGGCGGACGATCATCCGCCGTGCCTATCAGCTGCAGCCGCTGGTGGTGCCGCAACTCGGACAGGCGTGGCACGAACCGGCCCGAACCATCTGCACCCCGCACTGCATGCAGTAGGGGGCGTCGGAGTGCAGCACCGGCGGCTGGATGACCGGGCTGGATCCGATGGGACCGATGTCGGTGACACCGGCCTTGTCGAGCAGGCTCGGCTGGTTGGTGCCGTGGTCGCTGCGCTCCACGACCTCGGTCTCCATGGACGCCATCAGCTCCGAAGCGGAGGGGATCGACTTGGGGTCGGCGGGGATGTCGGCGCCCTGGCGGGTGTCGGTGGTTGACTCCTCGACCCCCGGCAGGGTGGGCTGCGTCCGCTCGGCCACGGTGAGGATGCCCAGTTCGGCCCGCTCCTCGTAGCTGAGGTAGTCGACGGCCATGCGCCGGAAGATGTAGTCGACCAGCGACGAGGCTATGCGCAGATCCGGGTCGTCGGTCATGCCGGCTGGCTCGAAGCGGGTGTTGGTCAGGGTCTCCACGTAGGCCCGCAACGGCACGCCGTACTGGAGCCCGTAGCTGACCGAGATGGCAAAGGCGTCCATGACCCCTGCCAGGGTCGAACCCTGCTTGGAGATGCGCACGAAGAGCTCGCCCGGGCGTCCATCGGCGTACTCACCGACGTTGACGAAGCCCTTGCAGTCCGCCACCCGGAACTCAAAGGTGCGGCTGCGGCGGTTGCGCGGCATCTTGTGGCGAACCGGCTCCTTGACCGTCACCACCTTCTCGACGATCCGTTCGACGATCTTCTCGACCTCGACGACCCTGGCATCCCCGGCGGCAGCGATCAACGGGGCGGCGGCGGCGCCCTCCTTCTTGGCCATGGCCAGCGGCTGGGCGACCTTGCAGTTGTCGCGGTAGATGGCGATGGCCTTGACGCCCAACTTCCACGCATCGAGGTGCAGTTGCTCCACGTCTTCGACGGTCACGTCTTCGGGCATGTTGACGGTCTTGGAGATGGCGCCGGAGATGAACGGCTGCACCGCCCCCATCATGCGGACGTGGCCCAGGTAGTGGATCGGGTTGTCGCCCATGGAGCAGGCGAACACCGCGACGTGCTCGGCGGCCAGGTCGGGCGCGCCCAGGATCGTCTTGTTCTCGTCGATGTAGGCGACGATGGCGTCGACCTGCTCCGGGCGGTAGCCGAGGCGCCGCAGCGCCCGGGGCACGGTCTGGTTGACGATCGACATGGTGCCGCCGCCCACCAGCTTCTTCATCTTGCACAGGCCGAGGTCCGGCTCGATGCCGGTGGTATCGCAGTCCATCATCAGCCCGATGGTGCCGGTGGGCGCCAGCACGGTGGCCTGGGAGTTGCGGACCCCGAACTGGGCACCGAGCTCGCAGGCCTCGTCCCAACTGTGCTGGGCGGCGGACAGCAACTCGGCGGGGACCAGCTCCTCGTCGATGCCGGCGGTCGCTTCGCGGTGCATCTCCAGCACTGCCTGCATGGGCTCGGCGTTCTCGGCGTAGCCGGCGAAGGGACCCATCCGCGACGCGATGCGCGCCGAGGTCTCGTAGGCGTGGCCGGTCATGAGGGCGGTGAGCGCCGCCGCCCAGGACCGGCCAGCGTCGGAGTCATAGGCGTGACCGAGGGCCATGAGCAGCGCGCCGATGTTGGCGTAGCCCAGACCGAGCTGGCGGAACTTGCGGGCGTTCTCGCCGATGGCCTTGGTGGGGTAGTCGGCCCGACCGACCAGGATCTCCTGAGCGGTGAACACCACTTGCACGGCCTGGCGGTAGCCGTCCACGTCGAAGGGGGCGCTGGTGGCGGTGTCAGCGGCCTCGGGGAGGAACTTGAGCAGGTTGATGCTGGCCAGGTTGCACGCCGAGTTGTCCAGGTGCATGTACTCCGAGCAGGGGTTGGACCCGTTGATGGGGCCGGTGTGGCTGGCGGTGTGCCAGCGGTTGATGGTGGTGTCGAACTGCATGCCTGGGTCCGCGCATGACCAAGTGGCCTCGGCGAACTGGCGCATGAGATCCCTGGCCCGGATCGTCTTGACGATCTCGCCGGTCTTGACCGCCCGCAGGTGCCAGTCGGCGTCGTTCTCGACGGCGGTCAAGAACTCGTCGGTGACCCGGACCGAGTTGTTGGCGTTCTGGTACTGGATCGAATAGGCGTCGGCGCCGTCGAGGTCCATCTCGAACCCGGCGTCACGCAGCACCCGCGCCTTGCGCTCTTCTCTGGCCTTGCACCAGATGAAGTCCTCGACGTCGGGGTGATCGGCGTTGAGGATGACCATCTTGGCGGCCCGGCGGGTCTTGCCGCCGGACTTGATGGTCCCGGCCGAAGCGTCGGCGCCGCGCATGAAGCTCACCGGGCCCGAAGCGGTGCCGCCGCCCTTGAGCAGCTCCACTGAGGAGCGGATCTTGGACAGGTTGATGCCCGATCCGGAGCCGCCCTTGAAGATGGTCCCCTCCTCGACGTACCAGTTCAGGATCGAATCCATGGTGTCGTCGACGCTGAGGATGAAGCAGGCCGACGCTTGCTGGGGGACGCCCTTGACCCCGATGTTGAACCAGACCGGCGAGTTGAACGCTGCCTTCTGGGTGACCATCAGGTGCTTGAGCTCGTCGCGGAACGCGTCGGCCTCGCGCCCGTCGGCGAAGTAGCCGCCCTCGGTCCCCCAGTCCGCGATGGTGTCGACCACCCGGTCGATCACCTGGCGCAGCGAGGACTCTCGCTCGGCGGTACCCGGAGTGCCCCGGAAGTACTTCTGGGCCACGATGTTGGTGGCGTTGAGCGACCAGGTGGTGGGGAACTCGACGCCGAGCTGCTCAAAGGCGACGGACCCGTCGCGGTAGTTGGTGATGCGGGCGTCGCGCCGCTCCCAGTCGAGCGCGTCGTAGGGCTGATCCCCCTCGGTGGTGAAGTGCCGGCGGATGCCGATCCCCGTCTGCTCCGGTGCCAGGGCCATTGGCCCTCCCTTTGGTGGTCGTGTCGGTGGTTGCTCGTTCGGTGCTGCGATGCGCCCGGCGGGCGAGCCGGCCGCCAGACCCAGCTGGCGGTGGAGCTCTGCGGTCGGGGTCTTCTTCCGTGCTCGAAACTCGAATGGTGCGGTGCCGTTGCCTTGCTCTTTGAAACACGACACCCCTTGAAAACACAACCTGTTGTGGTTCATCGCCTTGCCACCACAAGATGTGGGATGAATTACAGCACGGTAATTACTGGCCTGTCAATGGGGGATCTCGAAACCTCGGTACCGTGTGCTGTGGTGATGAGGCCGCGGCACTGCCAGGTCAGAGGCCGCCGGCTGAACGCCTGACCCCTTCCGGAATCGACACTCCCCACGGCCCCAAGGACATTCCTGAACAACGCGCCACCAGCACAGATGTGACGAACACCCACCATCCGGCATGCACCGCGGCCTCATCGGCGAACGTCACCCTAGGGAAGCCGCCCTGTGGAACGGAAGGGGAACATCCTGTGGACTCCAGGGGGATTTCTCGCGCCTTACCCACAGGCCAGTCGGCCGAGCGGCCCCGGCTACCTTCAGCCCGTGCGCCAACTCCTGCCGGTCCCCACCGGTGCCGGGCAGTTAGAGGCGGATCCGATCGAGTGCTACGCGAGCGATGCCCGCCCCAGGCCCCCGGACCGTCCCTGGGTCCTGGCCAACATGGTGAGCAGCGCCGACGGGGCCGCCACGTCGATGGGCACCTCCGGGGGCCTCGGCAGCGCCGCCGACAAGGCGGCCTTCGGGGCCATCAGGGCGGTGGCTGACGTCATCCTGGTGGCCGCCGGCACCGTCCGCGCCGAGCGTTATCGCGCCGCCCAGACACCACCGCACCAGCAGCAGCGCCGGCGTGATCGCGGCCAATCCGTCCACCCGCGCTTCTGCGTGTTGAGCGCCGGCCTGGACCTGGACCCCACCGCCGGCCTGTTCAACTCCGGCGACGATCGACCTCCGCCGTTGGTGGCCACCACCTCGCGGGCGCCGGCAGATCGGCGGCGCCAGCTCGAGGCGGTGGCCGAGGTGGTCGCCTTCGGCCAGGAGCGGGTCGAGCTACATCCCCTTCTCCAACACCTGGCCGACGTCTGGGGCGCCGGGGTGGTCCTGTGCGAAGGGGGCCCATCCCTCATCGGCCAACTGGTCGCCGAAGACCTGATCGACGAGTTCTGCCTGACCGTGTCGCCGATGGCGGTGGGGGGACCGGCGACCCGAATCGCCCACGCTTCAGTCGACCAGGCCGGTCGTCCGCTGCATCTCGATCGGGTGCTCGAGGCCGACGGCTTGCTACTACTGCGCTACCACCGCGATCGCTCGGTGGGCTGACAGCCCCGACCGCCCTTGACCGCCGGACCACGAGGCGCTGATCCGGCTACAGGCGGCTGGCAACATGCTCGTTCAGGCGTGCGGCGCCTTGGGGGCGCTCGACTTGGTGAGCAGGCCGATCTCGCGCTCAAAGTCGGCCGGATCGTCGAACTCCTTGTAGACGCTGGCAAATCGCACGTAGGCGACTTGGTCGACCTCGGCGAGCTGTTCAAGGACGGCCAGCCCGATCCGCTCGCTGGCCACCTCTCCCCCATCCTCCAGCCGCAGGCGCTCCTCGACGCCGGCGGCCAGCTCGAGCAGTCGTGCGACGGGAACTGGGCGGTTCTTGGCGGCTGCCTCCAACCCGGCTACCACTTTCTGGCGGTCGAACGGCTCCTGGCCACCGCCCCGCTTGCGCACCATCAGCGGAGCTTCGTCCACCCGCTCAAAGGTGGTGAACCGCCGCTGGCAGGCCAGGCATTGGCGGCGCCGCCGGATGGCGCCGCCGTCATCGGACGTTCGGGAGTCGATGACCTTGTCGTTATCGACTCCACAGCCCGGGCAACGCACGGTTGCACGCTACCGGTGCAGGTACTGCGGTCGACCCGCGTGCCATGCCCCTGCCGGCGGGCAGACGAGGCGCCCTCAGCCAGGGGCAGCACCAGCCGTAGCGCCCGGTAACGGGGGTGGGGTCGGGGCCCACGCCTGCAACGTGACCCATGCCGCCGCCACCAGCACCGTGCTCAGGATGCCGGCGACCAGGGCCACCACCAGGCGACGTCGGCGCAACACTGCGGCAGACGGCCGCGGCCGATGAGTCGGAAGAGAAGGGGCCGGCTGGGAATGGGCGCCAGGCAGCAGGCGGAGGGCGGGCGGTGCTGGCCGGCGCCGGACCGCAGCATCGGGCATCGGATGGGTGGAGGGATGGATGATCGCAGCCATGGCCAACAGTCTCCTCAGGGGGTACGACAAGTTTCCGGAGCGGGTCGAACGCCCGTTCGTGCCGCTACTCAACCACGAACAGCCGTTCGGTGCAAGCCAGTAGCGAACAAACGTTTCCAACCGACCCGATCCGTGTTATCGTGGCAAACACCTGTTCGCCGCCGACATGCAGGCGTCGACCAAACCCCAGGAGGTCCACCATGACCGAACACGAGTTGACCCGACGGCAACGCCAGATCCTCGACTGCATCGAGGCCAACATGCACGACCGCGGCTACCCGCCGTCGGTGCGCGAGATCGGCCAAGCCGTCGGCCTGGCCTCCCCTTCAACCGTCCACTCCCACCTGCTCGCCCTTCAGCGCCTCGGATACCTGCGGCGAGACGCCACCAAGCCCCGCGCCATCGAGATGCGCTTCGATCCGAACTCGGGCGCAGCCATGGAGCGTCGGCCGGTCCGCCACGTCCCCCTGGTTGGAAATGTCGCCGCCGGCACCGACGTGCTGGCCCAGGAAAACGTCGAGGAGATCTATCCGCTGCCTTCGGACCTCACCGGCGAGGGTGACCTGTTCATGCTCACCGTTCGCGGTGACTCCATGATCGAAGCCGGCATCTTCGACGGTGACTATGTGGTGGCCCGCTCCCAGGCCACTGCCGAGAAGGGTGACACCGTCATCGCTGGCATCCCCGGCGACGAAGCCACCATCAAGACCTACGGCCGCAAGGGCGACAAGGTCGTGTTGACCCCCCACAACCCCCGTCTCGAGCCGATGGTGTTCGACCCCGAAGAGGTGACCGTTTTCGGCAAGGTGGTGACCGTCCTACGCAAGCTCTAGCCGGGTCGAACGAGCGATCCTAGGAATCCTCGAAACGGTGGAGCCGGGCCATGGTGGCGTCCGCCAGGTTGACGGCGAGGGTTTCGACATCGAAGCCCGGCCCGTAACGGATCGTGAGCTCGCTCAGAGCCCGGCCGATCCAGAGCCAGAGGTGGTCATAGAAGAACAGTCCCGCTTCGTGGCGGCGGTCGGTGTGGTCCTCGACCCGGAGCCAGTCGACTCTCGGTTCCAGGTCCCAGTCGAAGCTGGGCCAGCGGGCCTCGATCCAGCCCGGCGCCCGGTCACGTTCCGCCCAGCGGTGGCGGTATAGGGCGGTCACGACCGCCGGACCGTCCTGCTGCCAGAGGGCCCGGTGGCGGGCGTGGTCGGCGTCGGCGAAGACCTCGATCCTCATCACGGCGAGCTGGAGGTCCGGTCCCGCCACTGCCGCCCCGTCGTCGAGGGCGGTGCGGCGCCGGGCGGCGGCGGCTTCGGCCAAGCCGTGGCCTTCAGGGATCTCAGCGAAGGGGTCAATGGATTCGACGTTGTTCATCAGGGGCCGCAGCCGCCACTTCTTCGGGAAGTCGCGGCGGCTGATCGACCCCCGCTCCGCCGTCCGCTGGTCCTCGGCGTCCCACCAGCGGTCCTCGCCTTCGGGGCCACTACGCCGGTGGCTGGCGGAGCGGCGTCCGACTAGGGGCATCACTGTCTCCGCAGCAGCCGGTCGAGGGCGGCGAAGGTCGCTTCGACGGCGGCCCGTTCCACCCTCTCCTCGGCGGTGTGGGCTAGCAACGGGTCACCGGGGCCGAAGTTGGCGGCAGGGATGCCGTGTGCGGCGAAGCGGGCCACGTCTGTCCAGCCGAGCTTGGCCCGGACGCCCAGACCTTCGCGCTCGATGAGGCGGGAGAGCACCGGGTGGTCCACCGCCGGTGGGGCGGCGTCGGCCACGTCCACGACCTCCCAGCCGTCATCGGGCCGGAGCCCCGGCGCCAGTAGCTCGCGGATGGATGCTTCAGCCTCGGCGGCGGTGCGATCAGGGGCGAAGCGGTGGTTGAGGGTGACGGTGGCCTCGTCGGGTACGACGTTGGCGGCCACCCCCCCGCCGATCGCCACCGCCTGCAACGCCTCGCGGTACTCGCAACCGGCTAGCACGGGCCGGCGTTGCTGGTAGCCGTCCACTAGGCGCAACAAGGCGCCGAGGCGATGGATGGCGTTGTCGCCCATCCACGGCCGGGCGGGGTGGGCGCGGGCGCCCCGGACCGTCATCTCGATGCGCAGCGATCCTTGGCAACCAGCCTCGACGGCGCCGCCGGTCGGCTCGCCCAGGAGGGCCACATCACCGGTCAGCAGGTCCGGTCGGTCACGGAAGAGGTGCCCGAGGCCGTTGTGCACAGCCGCGATCTCCTCGGCCGCATAGAAGACGTAGGTGACGTCGATCACCGGTTCGGCGACTGTCCGGGCCAGCTCGAACATGACGGCCAGACCGCTCTTCATGTCGGTCGAGCCCACTCCCCACAGCGTGTCTCCCTGGATGCGAGCGTCGCCGTTGCCGTTGACCGGGACGGTGTCGGTGTGCCCGGCGAAAACCAGGCGCTGCTTGCGGTCGAGCTGGGTCCGGGCCACCAGGTTGTCTCCCACCCGGTCCACCACCAGCCAAGGCACCGCCCGCAGCTCAGCCTCGAGGTGGTCGGTGATCGGGCCCTCGGCCAGGCTCACCGACGGCCGGTCCACCAGGTCGGCGGTGAGGGCCAGCAGGTCGGTCACGTCGTTGGAGGGTACCGGGCGGGTTGGCGGCGAGCCCGGGACGTGACGGTCAGCCGGCCAGTCGCTCGGCGACCAGGGCGATGCGGTCATCGGGCTGCACGGCCGCCACCCGGACGTAACCGGCGCCGGCCTCGCCGTAGAACTCGCCGGGACTGACCACCGCGCCGGCTTCTCGGGCCAGTCGATCGACCAACGCCCACGCGTCACCACCGGGCGCCCGGACCCACAGGTAGAAGCCGCCGCCGGGCAGCGGCGCTTCGATGCCGATCGATCCGAAGGCGGCGGCCAGAGCCTTCAAGCGGTGCAAGTAGCGCCGGCGCTGGGCTTCGACGTGGTCCTGGTCCCCGAGGGCGGCCACCGCCGCCGCCTGCACCGGGCCCGGGACCATGAACCCGGCGTGCTTGCGCAGCTCGGACAGGTAGTGGACGAGGTCGGGGTCCCCGGCGTAGAAGCCGACGCGGGCGCCGGCCAGGTTCGAGCGCTTGGACAACGAGTGGACGGCCACCACCCCTTCGGAGCTGTGCTGCAGGACCGATCGGGGCGGCCCGTCCCAGGTGAACTCGGCGTAACACTCGTCGGAAAAGATTGGGATGCAACGCTGCCGTCCCCAGCCGGCGGCGGCGGCGAGATCGTCCAGCCCGCCAGCGGGGTTGCCAGGAGTGTTGACCCAGAGGCAAAGGGCCCGGTCCGAATCGGCCGGATCGACGGTGTCCAGCCGAAGCCGCCAGTGGCTGTCGACCGCCACCGGGACCGCCCGGCACCCACCGAGTGCGGCCCCCATGGCGTAGCTCGGGTAGCTGACGGCCGGGTACAGCACCGTGTCGCGGTCCGGGGTGCGCAGGCGGAGCCAGTGGGGCAGTCCCGCCACGAACTCCTTCGATCCGATGGTGGCCGCCACTTGCGACGGGTCGACCTTCGCCTCGAACCGGCGATCCAGCCAAGCCGCCGCCGCCCGGCGGAACCCCTCTGTGCCGATCGACGGCGGGTAGCTGCGCTCGGTGCGCGAGTGCGCCAACGCGTCGAGCGCCACCTGGGGCGGCGCGTCGGTCGGCGTCCCCACCGACAGGTCGACCGCCCCTCCCGGATGAGCTCCGGCCACCCGTCGCGCCTCCTCCAGCCGGTCGTACGGATAAGGCGGCGGCTCGAACCCAATCAATTGGCGTGGAGGTCGGCGTTGAGGCCGCCCCAGGTGCCTGTGCGGGCCACGGCCTCGACGGCACCGGTCTGGCTGTGCCGGCGAAAGAGCAGGCCGGACCGGCCGCTGAGAGCGCCGGCCTTGACCACGTCACCGTCCGGGGTGCGGACCAGGGTGCCGGCGGTGACGTACAGGCCCGCTTCGACCACGCAGTCGTCGCCCAGCGATATGCCGATGCCGGCATTGGCGCCCAACAGGCACCGCTGCCCCACCGAGACGACCTCCTTGCCCCCACCCGAGAGGGTCCCGATGATCGACGACCCGCCGCCCAGGTCGGTGTCGGCGCCGACCACCACCCCCTGGCTGATGCGCCCCTCGACCATGGCGTTGCCGAGGGTGCCGGCGTTGAAGTTCACGAAACCCTCGTGCATGACCGTGGTCCCCGCCGCCAGGTGAGCGCCCAACCGCACCCGGTCGGCGTGGGCGATGCGGACGCCGGCGGGCAGTACGTAGTCGGTCATGCGGGGGAACTTGTCCACGCCGTGGACCAACACGACGTTGCCTAGCGCCCGCAGACGCAAGCGCCGGTCATCGAACCGGTCGACCGGGCACGGCCCAAGGTTGGTCCACACCACGTTGTTCAACACGCCGAACACGCCGTCGAGGTTGGCGTCGTTGGGCCGGATGAGCCGGTGGGAGAGCAGGTGGAGGCGGAGGTAGGCGTCGTGGGCGTCGAGCGGCGGTTCAGCCAGGTCCTCGATGACCGTGCCCACGGGGGCCAGCCGGACCCCCCGATCTTCGTCGCGACCGTGGAGGTGGCTGAGGTCGGTCCGGAGCATGGTCACGGCGTGGCCCAGCGACAACTCGGCCGTGCCGCTCGCTCCGCGGAGGCCGTACTCCTCAGCGGCGGCGCGGGCGGCGTCGACTTGGCCGAGCGCGGGCGACGGATACCACGTGTCAAGGACCTGGTCGCCATCCAGGGCGAAGGTGGCGATCCCGACCGCCCACGCTCCCGTACCGGCTTGGCCTGCACCGTCGGCCTCATCGTTCGGGTCAGCTGCCCCGGGCCGGATCGTGTCGCTCATCGGCTGACACCGTACCGGCCGCCCCACCCGGCCTCGGTGGGCAGTCAGCCGGTGGCCCAAACGGCCAGCTTGGATGAGGAGGCGGCGTCGAGCCGGGCTCGGACCCGCATGCCACCGTCCTCGGCCGACTCGACCAACACCTCGCCCTCGCGGTGCACCTCAGCAAGAACGTCGCCGCGGCCCCAAGGCACGAACAGCTCGACCACGGCGGTGAGCGCCCTGACCCGATCGCTCACGGCCAGAAGCAGTCCTTCCAAGCCCTCGCCGGTTCGGGCCGACAGCTGCACAGAGCCAGGATGGCGGTCCACCAATCGCTTGACCTCGGGGCTGAGATCGGCCTTGTTGAAGGCCAGCAGTTCCGGCACGGCGGCGGCGCCGATCTCACCTAGCACCCCTCGCACCGCGTCGATCTGGGCCTCGGGGCTCGGGGCCGAACCGTCGACCACGTGGACCAGCAGGTCGGCATCCACCACCACGTCGAGAGTCGAACGGAAGGCCTCCACCAGCTGGTGGGGAAGCTTGCGCACGAAGCCGACGGTGTCGGTGAGCAGCACCGCTTCACCACCGGGTAGCTGGAGACGCCGGGTGGTGGCGTCCAGGGTGGCGAACAGCCGGTCCTCCACCAGCACCCCCGAATCGGTGAGCCGGTTGAGCAAGGTCGACTTGCCGGCGTTGGTGTAGCCGACGATGGCGACCTTCCCGGTCCGGCTGCGGCGCTGCTGCTTGCGCTGCTGGTCGCGGTGGGCCGAGATGTCGCGCAGCTCACCCTCCAGCTTGTGGATGCGGCGGACGATCTTGCGCCGGTCGGTCTCCAACTGCGTCTCGCCCGGGCCGCGGCGGGCGCCGCCCAGGCCGCCGGCCTGCTGCGACAGTCCCTTGCCCTTGCCCCGCAGCCGGGGTTGCAGGTAGCGGAGTTGGGCCAGCTCGACCTGGGCCTTGCCTTCCACGCTGGAGGCGTTCTGAGCGAAGATGTCGAGGATCACCGCAGTGCGGTCGATGGCGGATCGCCCCAGCAACTTCTCCAAGTTGCGTTGCTGGGCGGGACTCAGCTCGTCGTCGAACACGACCGTGTCACAGTCGGTGGCCTCGGCGACCTCCTTCAGCTCGACGGCCTTGCCCTTTCCCAGATAGGTAGCGGGGTCGGGGGCAGGACGGCGCTGGTCGAGGCGCCCGACCACATCGGCACCGGCGGTGTCGACCAGCAACTCCAGCTCGTCGAGGTCGGTCTCGGTCAGGTCAGGGTCGCCACCGGCCAGCGTTACGCCGACCACCACGATGCGCTCACGGAAGGCGCGCTCGATGAACCCGCTCTGCTCGCCACCGAGCTCACCGAAGCCGCCCCGGTGTTGGTCATCCGGTGCGCGACCGTCCTGGACCATCAGGGCACCTCGATGTCGGCGACGAAGTTGGCCGGCGCTACCAAGGTCACCTCGGCACCTTCAACCCGGACCGTGGCATCACCGCCGGGCATGTGGACCAGAACCTCGGGACCGGCCAGGCCCCAGTCGTGAACGGCCACCGCCACTGCGCAAGCACCGCTGCCGCACGCCTGGGTGACACCGACCCCTCGTTCCCAGTGCACGACGGTGACGGCACCGGGCTGGCCGGGGGTGGGCGCCACCGCGTGCACGTTCATGCCGCCGTCATAGGCCGCCTCGTGCAGGGCACCGGCGGCGGCGATGTCGACCCGATCGGGGTCCTCGACCAGCAGCACCAGATGGGGGTTGCCGATGTCGAGCAGCCGCTCCTTGGCGGCGTCCAGGGCCAGCGCATGAAGATCGCCGGTGGCCTCGGCGACCGAGGCGGCGTCGACGGTTGTCACCGGTCGGTCCGGCGCCGGCCCCGGACGGACGGCGCCCATCTCGACCTCGACCCACGCCTCGGCCTGGTCAGCGCCGGGACCGACCACGCAAGTGCGCCGGCCGGCGTCGGTGGCGATGCGCAGGGTCACCCGCTCGACCCCCAGGCGATGGGCCTCGGCTTGGGCCAGACAGCGGATGCCGTTGCCACTGATCTCGGCGCGCGACCCGTCGGCGTTGAACAGCGTCATGGTCAGGTCGGCTCCGTTGGTGCCCGGCGAGCCGATTATGAGCCCGTCCGCTCCGATCCCCCGCCGCCGGTCGCACCAGGCCCGGGCGCGCTCTGGCCACCCGTCACGATCCACCGCCATCTCGGTCCGGTGGATCAGGAAGTCGTTGCCCAAGCCGTGGTGCTTGGTCAACCGGAAGGTCATCGGTCCCAGTCTCGCAGCCGCCACGAGCGGCCCCTCCTCCTTTCCCGCAGCCTCCCGACCGGGTGTCGCGGGATCGGGGCGTTGAGCAGGACCACCGGCGCTCTGGCGGGTGGTTCGATCAACATCGAAGCAACGGCCCCGAGCAGTTCGAACTCGCTCGCGGCCACTGAGGTCGGCCCGTCATAGACGTGGCTGGAGCCATTCATGGACGCTGAGCCTCGCCGGGGCCGGTCAGATGCCCTGGCGGTAGCCGAAGAACTCGTGGTCTTGGTTGTACCCACCGTAGCCCCCACCGACATGTGAGAAGTCCTCGACGAACTCGATGCCTTTGATCCATTTGACCTGCTTGAAGCCGAGTTGGACCTCATTGCGCAATCGCAGTGGGGCTCCGTGGCCGTAGTCGAGTGGCCTGTCATTCATGTCGTAGGCGACCATCGTGAGGTGGTAGCTCATCTGCTCGATCGGGTGCGCGTCGTAGTAGATGCCGCCGTCGGGGCCGTCGCCGAGTGAGTAGAAGACGACCCATCGGGCGTCGGGTCCGGGCCGGACCAGGTCGACGATGGTCTGCATGGACACTCCACCCCACTTCGCGATGCCTGACCAACCCTGGATGCAGAAGTGCTGGGTGATCTGTTCGTGGTGGGGGAGGGCACGCAGCTGCTCCAGACCCAGCTCGACGGGGTTGTCGACGAGACCGTCGATCCGCAGCCGGTAGTCGGCGAAGTTGTTCGCAAACAAGTTCCGGTACTCGTCGGTCTCGGGGTATTTGCCGTTGTGCCACAGATAGGGCGAAATATCGGCCTCGCGGTATTGGCCGGGCTGGGCATCGATGTGCTCGAACAAGCGCTGCAGGGGACCGATCAGCGCGTAACCGACCCGCTGTACGGCACGAGGGTGACGCAGGGTGAACGGGGTGGCCGCAACCCACCCGACGATGACGACAACCATCGAGGCTGCGAAGACCCAGAGGCCAGCCCACGAGTCATCGTTGCGGCTGGCGTACATGAAGTTCAAGTTCTCACGCACACCGGTGGTGACGACCAGCGTGACGTGCATGACGATGAAGAGGAGGAACCAGACCATCACGAGGAAATGCACCGAGCGGGCGGTCTGGATGCTGAGCACCGAACTGAGGCGCTTGAAACGGGTGGACAGCGCCGGCGACATGCCCAGGCCGGTCAGGATCGCCAACGGAGCCGCGATGAAAACGGTGATGAAGTAGGCGATGACCTGCAAGCTGTTGTAGGCCAACCAACCGTTATCGACGGGCCAGTCCAGCGACAGGTACTGGAGCGCCACCGATGCCGCGTTGGGGATGTGCTCCCAGGTCATCGGCACCAGGCGCCGCCACTGGCCGGTGGCGAAGATCATCACGTAGAAGACCGCTCCGTTGAGCAGCCAGAGCACGTCGACCCCCAGGTGCCACCAGCGCGCCAGGCCGATCGAGTGGCGGATCCCAGGCAGCCCGACCTGACCCGGAAGAGACACCGAGTCCTGCTTCGCCGTCCACAACGGGTCGTCGGGAACCTCCTTCTGGAAGCGGAACCACTCCTTGCCCGGCGTGCTGTGCCGGGTCCAATACAACCGGGGGTGGTCGGTCATGATCTGGATCCCGGAGCGGATGATGAAGATCATCATGAACAGGTTCAAGAAGTGCTGCCAGCCAACCCAGGTGGGGATGCCCGGCTGACTCTCCGCCGGCTGCACCGTGCCCGGAGACCGGGCGATGAACGACTGCACCGAGGAGAGGCCCCGCAACTCCTTGGCGACGGCGACCCCGACGATCAAGAGCAAGAAGCCGATCGGCAGGAGCCACAGCAGGTTGAACCACTTGGACCCGCCCACCCGCACGCGTGGGGCTATACCGGACTGAACGGGCACAGAACCGGCCCACGTCGCGGGATCGACGACATCTTCACCCTTGGTCAGTTGCGCTCGGAGGGTTCGGAGGGACTCGGGGTTGACGCTCGACGGTGCGGGAGGGGGCAGTTCCTCGCCAGTCGGTCCCTTGCTAGGGAGCTCATCGTCGGCGTCCAAGCCTGCAAGCTAACGCCCTCCGCGGGCGCCGAACCGGGCGACGGGATGGGCCGGTGAGGATCTCGCAACGAACCGGTCGGCCGGGCGCAGCCCGGTAGCTCATGGCAGTGTGAGCAGCACCTCTCCTGCGTGCACCTCCGCCGGGTAGACCGGCGTTGGCTTGAGAGCGGGCAGCTGGAGTGGCTCGCCGGTGACGAGCGAGAACTGGGAGCCGTGTTTCCAGCACTCGAGCATCAGTTCGTCCTCGTAGAGCTCTCCTTCGGACAGAGAGACGTTCTTGTGATGCACCGGTCCCCGATGGCGAAGACGTCGGCACCGATCCGGACGACGGCGATCACAAGGCCGTCGATCTCGAAGCGCCTTGCCTCACCAGCTTTCAGCTCATCGAGTCGACAGAGGGTCATGGTGTGGACGCTCATCGGATCGTGAGCGTATCGACCAGCTCCGACGCCGCTTCGCTTCAGGACTACCCGCCTTCGCCCAGGTCAGACCCGTGCCAGGCACAGCGGTCACGGACTTCGGGAGTTGTCGCCACCATGATGATCTCGCCGTTGTCGGCGACCTCCCAGCCGTGAAGGGATTGACGCACGAGGTTGGTGATCGCAGCGAGATCGTCGTGGTCGTGGTCTAGCTCCCAGCAGCCGGTGACCGCACTGGAGCGAACGGCGTGGACGAGCGGGCGCGCGAGCAGCGCGTCGCGAACATCGTTCATGCAGTAGGTGCAGTTGGCATTGTCGACCCGGATCAGGGTTCGCACTTTGGCCCCATCCTGTGGTTCTCGTGGGTAACCCCCGGCGGCCTGAGGACTGTCATGGGGTGACGGTCAGCTACGAGATTCCGAAGGTCGCCAGGCGCCGTGGCCGACGTACCGCTGGGCCATGGCCCAGGCCATGCCGGTGGCTCGTTTCTTGGCTCGAGTGGCGTTCGGACCGACCCAGCCGCCGTCGATGGTGTCGCGGAAGATTTGGAGCCATCGATCGAACAGCTCAGGCGTGAACGGATCCTGTTCATGAAGGTGCCGGTGGTTCTCGATGGTGTCGATCTCGTAGTCGGGGGCGTAGAGGACGACGTGGCACCAGTAGTCGGTGACCGAACCGATGTGGGCCTGCCAATCGATGAACCCTGGTCCGAAGTTGAAGTAGGGCTGGAGAAGGTCGTCCTGGACGACATCGACGTATTGGCGTGTCACCATCTCGAAGATCTCGTCGGGGGTGTCCAGGTCTCGCTCGCGGTGCTCCCACGGGCCCGACCGGCGGCGAGAATCGACAGGAGTAGCCGCCAATCCGGGAACCATGCCGGCTTCCGGTTCGCGATAAAACTGGACGAAGAACGTCGCATCGGTAGACGGTTCGACCTTGTGTTCGACCCCGGGGACGATCACTGCGCTGTCGCCCGGTTCGAGGCGCTCATCGCGCTGGGCGTCTCCTTCGAGATCGACGTATCGAACACTTCCGGATTGCACGTGAAGCTCCGCCCAGACCGTCGTGCGGTGAGACCTGGCAAGGGCGGACGGCAGGGACTCGAAGTCAAACAGCGGCGTGTGCCTGGCCTCGACGAGATGTGAGGGAAGGACGGGCTCGACCATCGCGTTTGGCCATTCTCGGTAGGGGGCGCCTTGACCCACAACATTACCGCTCATCGGTCCGACGCCGGAGGCCCTGGCGCCGAGATGGGCGGCCGCTTAGGGGTTGATACCCCGGGTGGGAACACTGAGACGCCAAGGCGCGACACCATCGGGCGGTCAGGCTGGGTCATCGATCGGGGGGCCCCCAGTGTTGGGCAACGGCTACGACGACTTCGGGAAGAGCCGCGCCTGGGCCAGCCGTGGCGTCGACCCAGGTGATGCGCGGATCGCGGCGGAACCAGGACCGTTGGCGCCGGGCGAACTGGCGGGTGCGGTGCACGGTGTGATCGATGGCGGCGGCCAGGTCGACCTCACCACGAAGGTGGGCGGTCAGCTCGCGGTAGCCCAGCGCTTGGGCGGCGGTCCGGCTGAACGCTCTGCCGTCGGCCGCCAGCGTGGCGAGCAGCCGGCGGACCTCGTCGACCAGGCCGGACTCGATCATGGCCGCCACCCGGTGGTCGATCCGGGTCGACAGGGTCGGCGGTTCAACGGCGAGCCCCACCTGGGTGATCGCCCCCTCGGCGTAGGTGTCCAACCCCGGCCCGGATGCCGAGAACGGCCCTCCGCTGCCAATGGTGACCTCCAGCGCCCGCAGCACGCGCCGCCGGTTGGTGGCCTCCATTCGCGAGGCGGCCACGGGGTCGAGCTCCACGAGTCGCCGGTGCAGTGCCGCCGTGTCAGGGTCGGCATCCAACTCGGCCCGGACGTCAGGGAACTGCCCCGGGAAGTTCAGCTCATCGATGATCGCCCGGTGGTACAGGCCGGTTCCGCCGGCCAGCAGCGCTCGCCGATGCCGGGCGCTGATGTTGGCCAGGGACCGGCGGACCTCGGCCTGGAACCGGGCCACGTCGAAGGGCTCCCAGGGCTCGAGTAGGTCGATCAGGTGGTGGGGCACCTCGGCCCGTTCGGCGGCGGTGGGCTTGGCGGTCCCGATGTCCATGCCGCGGTACACCTGCATCGAGTCGACGGAGACGATCTCCACTCCGTCCCAGAGACGGGCCACGTCCATGGCCACCGCCGACTTGCCCGACGCCGTCGCGCCGACCAAGGCCACCGGCCGGTGGGCCACGGTCAGCCGGCGGCGACTGGGATGCGGGTCCGGTGACGGGGACCGGCGACCACCTCGACCAGCTCTCCCCGCAAGTGGTGCGGGGCGGCACCGGTGATTTCGACCAAGGCGGTGGTGCCGGGGCGCAAGGGGCGGCGACTTAGGAAGTGCACCAGCTTGTTCTGCCGCGTCCGAGCCGATGTGATGGCGGCGTCGCGCCTTGACGGGCCTTCCACCACCGTCTCCTCCAACCGACCGATGCGAGCCTGGTGCTTGGCCAGTGCGGACCGTTCGACCACCGCCTGCAACCGCTGGAAGCGATCGGCCACCACGTCGGCGGGAACGAATCGTTCGACCAGCTCGGCGGCCTCGGTGCCCGACCGTGGTGAGTAGATGAAGGGATAGGTGCTGTCGTAGCTGGCCTCGGCGGTGACCTCCAGGGTGGCGGCGAAGTCAGCCTCGGTCTCCCCGGGGAACCCGACGATCAGATCGGTGGTGACGGCCAGGTCGGCGATGGCGGCCCGAGCCGCCGCCAGCCGGTCCAAGTAGCGGGCGGCCGTGTAGCCGCGGTGCATGGCCGCCAGCACCCGGTCGCTACCCGACTGGAGGGGTAGGTGCAGGTGTTCGCAGACCTCCGGCGTGGCGGCCATGGCGTCGATGACCTCGGGCCGCAGATCCTTGGGGTGGGGGCTGGTGAAGCGGACCCGGTCAATCCCCTGGACTGCGGCGATGGCCCGCAGCAGTTCGGCGAAAAGGGGGCGGACCGGCTGGCCGCCGCCTCGGCGGTGCGCCGCCAGGGTCAGATCCCGGCCATAGGAGTTCACGTTCTGGCCCAGCAGCGTCACCTCGATCACACCGTCCCCCGCTAGGGCCCGCACCTCGTCCACCAGGTCGGTGAAGGGTCGGCTGATCTCCGGTCCCCGGACGGCGGGCACCACGCAGAAGGCGCAGCTGTTGTCGCAGCCGATCTGGATGGTGACCCAGGCCGCCCAGTCACTGGCCCGCCGGCTGGATAGGGCCGACGCGAAGAGCTCACGGTCCTCGGCGGCGGTCGCCTCGAGGATCTCGGTGACCGGTCCCTGGTCTTGCGCTTGGTGGAGCAGGTCCACGGCCCGATGCACGTTGTGGGTGCCGAACACCGCGTCTACGTATGGCGCCCGCTGACGAACCCCGTCCCGGTCCTTCTGGGCCAGGCAGCCGGCGACGGCGATCTGCAGATCCGGCCGGCGGTCCTTCACCGATTTGAGGTGGCCGAGGGTGCCGTACAGCTTGTTGTCGGCGTTCTCGCGGATGCAGCAGGTGTTGAGCACCACCACATCGGCGAGCTCGACGTCGTTCGTGGCCACCATGCCGTCGGCTTCGAGCATGCCGGCCAGCCGCTCGGAGTCGTGCTCGTTCATCTGGCACCCGAAGGTTCGCAGCAGGTACTTCCGGGCCATGGGCCGCAGGCTAGAGGCCGCCGACGGCCCCAGGTTGCAGTCGCTCAGGCAGTGAGCGGGGCGTCCACCAACGAGATGGCCTCCGCGCCGGCCAGGTCGCGGCTCTCGATCTCCAGCCGGATGGCCGTTCGTTCCTCACCGTCGATCAGGACGTCGGCAAAAGAGGGGCTGCAGACCAGGTCGACGCCGGATTCGTGCACGAAGCCGCGGGCGATGGCCAGGCCCTTGATCGCCTGGTTCAAGGCGCCGGCACCGACCACCTGGACCTTGACGGCGCCGGCTTGGCGGACCGCTCCCGCCATGGCACCGGCCACGGAGTTGGGACTTGAACGGGCAGACACCTTGAGCAGTTCCATAACGACACCCAGCGCTGAGGGATCAGATGTCCAAGGGTTCGCCGGCCCAACCGTGGGTTCCTGCCAACCGGCCATACTGGGCATCCCCGGCGAGTCCGCCGGCAAAAGGAGTTCGCCATGCAGGTGGTCGGCATCGTGGTCGTGGTCGTGCTGGTGATCGGGTTCTTGCTCGTGCTGGCCGGCGTGAAGATCGTGCAGGAGTACGAGCGGGGGGTGATCTTTCGACTCGGCCGCTGTGTGGGCGCCAAGGGTCCCGGCATGTTCTTCGTGGTTCCCTTCATCGACAAGATCGTGCGGACCAACCTGCAGGAGATCGCCGTCCCGGTTCAGCCGCAGCAGGTCATCACCAAGGACAACGTGACCCTGCAGCTCGACGCTGTCGCATTCCTACGGGTGATGGACCCGGTGTCCTCGGTGATCAAGGTGCAGAACTGGTACCAGGCCTCGTCGTTGATCGCCCAGACCGCCCTGCGGTCGGTCATCGGTCACCACGACCTGGACGAACTCCTGTCGAGCCGCGACGTCATCGACGCCGAGTTGCGGCTGGCGTTGGATGCCCAGACCGAGGAGTGGGGTGTAGAGGTCCGACGGGTCGAGCTGCGCGACCTCGACCTGCCCGAGCAGATCCAGCGGGCGATGGGCCGCCAGGCTGAGGCCGAAAGGGAGCGGCGGGCCAAGATCATCTCCGCCGACGGTGAGCTGCAGGCCTCGGAGCGGATCGCCGAGGCGGCCCGGTTCATGGCCACCTCAGGAGCCATGCAGCTGCGCACGTTGCAGACCATGGCTGAGATCTCGACCGAGCGGAACTCGACGATCATCTTCCCGATCCCCACCGAGATCATGGACGCCTTCCGCAGCTACACCGCCGCCCAGGATCGCCTGCACCCCGGCGAGGACTCCAGCGGTGCGCTGCCACCAACGCCGCCGGCCGGGCCCGATGATTCGCCCCCACCTCCGGTCAGCGAGCTACCGCCACCGGTCGACCCCGAGGACATCCCTCCGGTGTCGGCTCCTCCGGCCGCGCCGCCTCCACCGCTGCCGCCCATACTCCCGTCACCCGGCTGACCCCGCTCGGCCGAGTCAGAAGCCCCGCAGGAGCCGAACCGGGCAGTGGTGCAACGGCGACCGGCGACGGCCAAACAATTGGCCCGGGGGAGGGTAGGTCTGGAGTCCACCTCTCCCCCGGGCGCTGCGCGGGTGCGCTCCGTGTGACCCCCGTTAGCCGTCCAGGCTGATCGGTTCGTCGTGGGCTTCGGTCATGACGTCTGCTTCAGCCTTGACGCCGATGCCCAGCTGCTGGCGGATCCCCTCGGAGATCTCGACCATGAGCTCGGGGTTCTCGATCAGGAACAGCTTGGCGTTCTCCCGCCCTTGGCCGAGCTGCTCGCCGTCGTAGGTGTACCAAGCCCCGGACTTCTTGACGATGCCCAGGTCGACGCCGATGTCCAGCGCCGAGCCCTCGCGGCTGACGCCCTTGCCGTACATGATGTCGAACTCGGCTTGGCGGAAGGGCGGCGCCACCTTGTTCTTGACCACCTTGACCCGGGTCCGGTTGCCGACCACCTCGACGCCGTCCTTGATCGATTCGATCCGGCGGATGTCGAGCCGGACCGACGAGTAGAACTTGAGCGCCCGCCCACCCGGCGTGGTCTCTGGTGAGCCGAACATCACACCGATCTTCTCCCGCAGCTGGTTGATAAACAGGCAGATGGTGTCGGACTTGTTGAGGTTGGCGGTGAGCTTGCGCAACGCCTGGGACATGAGCCGGGCCTGTAGGCCGACATGGCTATCGCCCATCTCGCCTTCGATCTCGGCGCGGGGGGTGAGGGCCGCCACCGAGTCGATCACCACCACATCGAGCGCACCAGAGCGCACCAACATGTCGGTGATCTCCAACGCCTGCTCCCCGGTGTCGGGCTGGGAGATGAGCAGCTCGTCGACGTCCACCCCGATGGCCCGGGCGTAGATCGGATCCATGGCGTGCTCAGCGTCGATGTAGGCGCAGATGCCGCCGTTGCGCTGGGCCTCGGCCACCACGTGCATGGCCAAGGTGGACTTGCCCGATGACTCCGGGCCGTACAGCTCGGTGACCCGGCCCCGGGGCAGGCCGCCCACGCCCAGGGCGATGTCGAGCGACAGGGCACCGGTGGAGACCGTGCCGATCCCCATGGTGGTCTTCTCGCCCATCTTCATGACCGAGCCTTTGCCGAACTGCTTCTCGATCTGGCTCAACGCCACGTTCAGTGCCTGTTCACGCTCCATTTTCGGAGTCCTCTCTCTCACGGGTTGGTGCCGGGGGCCGGCGCAGAATGGGGGCTGCGACGAGCAGCGAGCTGATGGGACGACCTTACGGAGGGGGTACGACAACCAACCGGTCCGGCGTGACAACAGTGTAGTTACGAACGACTGTTCGGGTGGCGGATGGGCGAGCCCAGAGTCCGCTCAGGCCGAGCGACCCACCGGCCCTGGTTCGCCGTGCTCAGCCGATCAGCAGGAAGGTGCCGCCGAGCAGCACCAGGGCGGCGCCGAACACCCGCTGCAGCCGGTGGGCGTCGGCCCGCAGCGCCACCTTCGCCCCCACCGACGACAGCGGCACCGAACCGACGGCGAAGGCCAACACCACGACCCAGTTGATGTGTCCGAGGGCGGCATGCACGATCGTGCCGGGGATGGCCAGCAGGGCCGAAGCGGCCAGCGATGTGCCCAGCGACGCCTTCACGGGAAGGCGGAGCACAGCCAAGTAGAGGGGGGCCAGCAGCACGCCGCCGCTGTTGGCCAGCAGTCCGGCCGCCAGCCCGACCACCACGGCGATGCCGATGGCCTTGCCCCTCGGGTGGATCAGTTCGGGGCCCGTCCCGTCCTCGTCGGAAGCGGCGCCCAGGAGCAGGCGCAGCCCCAGGCCCAGCACCAGCACGTCGGTGGCCTTCACCAAAAGGGCGGCATCGATCCAACGGGTAGCCAACGCGCCCAGGACCGTGGCCGGGAGCCCGGCAACCATCACCCACCGCAGGACGTCGCCGTCGATCAAGTCGGCCCGGCGGTAGCGACGGGCCGCCGCCAAGGTGCCGGGGATGGTGGCCGGCAGCGGGGCCGCCACGGCGATGACCGGCGGGATGCCCATGGCCGCCAGCATCGGCGTGGCGATGGCTGACCCGCCCTTGCCGAACAGGCCCCCCAGGAAGCCCACGCCCGCCCCGACCAGCAGGACTCCGAACAACGTCATGGTCATGGGTCCATTGGACGACATCTCCAGCTATAAGTCCAAGACAAGCATTGGATAGGACACATAAGCTCAGACTATGGAGCTTCGGCAGGTCGAGTACGTGGTGGCGGTCGCTGAGCACGGGACCTTCACCCAGGCCGCTCATTCGATCCCGGTCAGCCAGCCGGCGCTGTCGCAGGGCATACAGTCACTCGAGCGCGAGCTCGGCGCCGAGCTCTTCGCCCGCGTCGGCCGCAGCGTGCGGCGCACAGCGGCTGGTGACGCCTTCCTCGATCCCGCCCGGCGCCTCCTGCGCGAGGCGCGTTCGGTTCGTGCTGCTGTGGCTGCGGTCGCCGGTCTGGAACAGGGTCAACTCGACGTGGTCTGCCTGCCGACGTTGGCGGTCGATCCCATGGTGGCTCTCGTCGGCCGGTTCCGCCACCACCACCCGGGGATCACCGTTCGGGTGCGCGAGCCCGAGGACACCGGCTCGCTCACGGATCTGGTCGCCTCCGGTGAAGCGGAGCTGGGGCTGGCGGAGCTGCCGGTGACCGTCCCGGGCCTCACCGGTGAGCGGCTTCTCGATCAGGAGATAATGGTGGTCTGCCCTCCCGGCACGCTCTTACCGGGCAAGGGCCGCCGGCGGGTCGGGCTGGAAGTCGTGAACCGCCATCCGCTGGTGGCCACTCCGGTGGGCACCTCGACCCGGCGCTTGGCTGAAGACGCTCTCGGTGAGGCACACCTTCGGCCGGAGATCGCAGTGGAGACCGAACACCGCGAGGCCATCGTGCCCCTGGTCATGGCGGGCGCCGGCGTGGCGTTGTTGCCCGAGCCCATGGCCCGTCGGGCTGCGGCCATGGGAGCGGTGGTGGCCCGGCTCGACCCCCCGCTGCGGCGCCACGTCGGCTTGATACGCCGGGCCGCCGGCACCCTCTCTCCCGCCGCGCAGGTCTTTCGCCGTCTGGCCCTGGACCTGGACGGCTGATCGCGCCCCTCCCGGCCGGGATGGCGCTCGGTTGGCCGTTAGCCGGCGAGCAGCCGCTTGCGGAGCCAGTCGAGGGCGGAGATCACGCTGAACTGGCGGACCCTGTCGCGGTCCCCAGTCAGGCGCAGCATGGTCGAGTCGACCTCATCACCGATGGCCAGGCCGACGAACACCGTTCCCGGCGCCACCCCGTCCTGGCTGTCGGGACCGGCTACCCCGCTGACCGCCAGCCCGACGTCGGCTCCCAGCACCCGCCGAGCGCCGACGGCCATGGCCTGCACGGCCTCGTCGTTCACCACCGGTCCTTCCGGAACGCCCAACAGGTCGAACTTCACCTGGCTGGCGTAGGAAACGATCGAGCCCCGGAAGACCTTGCTGGCGCCAGGAACGTCGGTGAGGCGCGAACCCATCAGGCCTCCGGTGACCGATTCGGCCAGGCCGAGGGTCAAGCCTCGCTCTTCGAGTATCGAGAGCACCGCCGCTTCCATGGTCTCGTCATCGGTGCCGAACACGTAGCTGCCGACCACCGCCCGCACCTCGGCCTCCTCGGCGGCGAGCAGCGCCCGGGCCTCGGCCTCACCCGGGGCCTTGGCGGTGATGCGCACCTTCAGCCCCTCGATGCCGCTGGCCAGGAAGGCGATGGTGGCACCGCCCGCTTGGTCGAGGTGGTCGAGCCGCGGCGCCAGCTTCTCGGCCAGTCCGGACTCGCTGTCACCCCAGGTGCGAAGGGTGCGGCTGACGATGATGGCCGCCTCACCCGAGCGTCGGCGCAGGTCCGGCAGGATCGCCCGCTCCAGCATCTCTTCCATCTCGTAGGGCACGCCCGGGACCGCATAGATCACCTTGGCATCGCCGATGGGGCAGATGAGCCCGGGCGCCGTCCCGCGGCGCTGCTCGATGATGGATGCTCCCTCGGGCACGTCGGCCTGGAGCAGGTTGTTGTCCGGCATGGCCCGGCCGCGTGACTCGAACATGAACCGGATGAGCTCGGCCAGGTCGGGGTCGCGGACCAGCTCGACTTCCATGGCGGCCGCCAACGCCGATCGGGTGATGTCGTCCTGGGTGGGGCCGAGGCCGCCGCAGACGATCACCGCCTCGCTGCGGGAGAGCGCCAGTTCCAGGCAGGACACGATGCGGTCCAAGTTGTCGCCCACCTTGGTCTGGAAGTGCGAGTCGATCCCCGACAAGGCGAGCTGCTCACCGATCCAGGCCGAATTCGTGTCCACGATCTGCCCGAGCAGCAGCTCGGTCCCGACCGCCACCACCTCACATCGCATCAATCCAGAACGGTCCGCTGGCCAAGGGTGGTAGCGGCGGAGCGGCCGTCGAGCAGGTATTGGGCGCCGCTCACGACGGTGAGGGCCACCGCGAACCACAGGCAGGCGGCGGCCACGGCGGGGTGTCCGACGGTCAGCGGCAGCAAGGCGAAGCCGACCGCCGCCTCTTGCACCACCGTCTTGGCCTTGGCCAGCGTGCGGGCCGGCACGGCCAGACCCTGGCGACCGAGCTGCGTGCGGAAGAGGCTGATGGCCACCTCCCGCACGGCGATGATCGCCACCGGCAACCACCAGAACCGACCGGCCGCCACCAGCGCGAACAGCGCTCCCAGCACCAGCACCTTGTCGGCCAACGGGTCCAGGAAGGCTCCCGATCGGGTGGTGCCGAAGCGGCGGGCCAGAGAGCCGTCGATGCCGTCGGTCACCGCCAACCCGATCCAGAGCAGCACCGCCGGCCACGAGGACGGGTGCTGCACGACCAACACCAGCAGCAGCGGCGACACCACCAGTCGCAGGATGGTGACGAAGTTGGCCGGGGTGACCAACGCCGACGGCCCGTAGCGCCCGTCGATGGGAACCGGCGCAACGGGCTTGGTGGCGTCGGCGACGGTCTCCGCCACCGAGTCGACCATCGACCGGGCCACGGCCCCCGCCGTTGCGGCCGGCGAGGCCGGGATCGGGCGGGCCGGATCAGTCATCGGCCGACCTCGGCGGCGATCAGGTCCGGTCCCAGCGCACCGGTGATGTCGACGGTGGCGAACGACCCCGGCTGGAGGTGCTCCGGGACGACGATCACACCGTCGATCTCGGGGGCTTCTCGATGGCTTCGTCCGGTGCCGGGGGCGTCCACGAGAACTTCGACCCGCGAGCCCACCAATTCGTCACGTTTCAGCTCGGTGATGCGGTCCTGGCGCTGGCGCAGCTCGTGCAGGCGCTCCTCCCGGAGCGCGCCGGGGACCACCCCGTCGAGGCCGGCGCCGTAGGTGCCTTCTTCCCGGGAGTAGGCGAAGAACCCGCACCAGTCGAGCTGGGCCTCCTCGACAAAGGCCAGGAGCTGGTCGTGATCCTCCTCGGTCTCGCCGGGGTAGCCGACGATGAAGTTGGAGCGAAAGGCGGCGGCCGGCTCTCGGCGGCGGATGTCCGCGATGCGGCCCAGGAACCGCTCGCCGCTCCCCCACCGCCGCATGTTCCGCAGCAGCGGCGGCGACACGTGCTGCAGCGACAGGTCGAAGTAGGGCACGCCGGTGCCGCACACCGCGTCGATCAGCATGTCGGTGAGGTCCGACGGATAGAGGTAGAGCAACCGGACCCGGCGCACCCCTTCGGCCACCGCCTGCACCAAGGGCACGATCTGCCGCTCGCCATGACCCTGGTCCCGCCCGAAAGCGGCCAGGTCCTGGGCCACCAGCACGATCTCCTGGACCCGCAGCTGGTCGACCTCGGCCAGGATCGAGTCGATCGAACGGGAACGCTGCTTCCCCCGGAACGACGGGATGGCGCAGAAACCGCAGGCCCGGTCGCAGCCCTCGGCCACCTTGACGTAGGCCCACGGCACCGACGACGCCGGCCGCGGCAGGTTCAACAGATCGAAGTCCGGCACGCTGGCGGTCTCGCCGGCACCCACCCCGGCCCAGACGGGTTTGGCGCCGATGGCGACTGCCACCGCGGAGGCCGGGGCGCTCTGGAGGCGCCGGCCGAACCCCGCCACCGCGTCGACCTCGGGCAGGGCGGCCGCCAGTTCGTCGCCGTAGCGCTCGGCCATGCAGCCGGTCACCACCACCTCGGCGCCGTCCCGGCGGATGTCGGCCAGGGCCAGGACGGTGTCGATGGACTCCTGGCGGGCGTCCTCGATGAAGGCGCAGGTGTTGACCACGACCAGGTCCGCCCCGCCGGCATCGCCGGCCGGTTCGAGCCCCTCGGCCAGCAGCGTCCCGGTCAGCTTGTCGGAGTCGACTTGGTTCTTGGGGCAGCCGAGCGTCTCGACCCAGAAGCGCCTGGCCATGGCCGCCAGGCTACCGGCCGTATCGGGACGCCTCCCGATCCGTATCGCCCCCCGGCCGGGGCCCCAACCCCAGCCTCCTCCGCTCAGACGGCACATCAATTGCGCCGCCCGCGGCCGTCACCTCGTTCGGCCGGCCCGGTGTAGTGCCGAAGCGATGCGCTCAGCTAGCGGCGGCTTCGGCGCGGCTGCGGTTCACGGCTCGGACCAGTTCCACCAGTTCGGGGCCGGCCTTCTCGGGTGACCCGGCGTCGAAGGGAGGCTGGGGGTCGTACTCGATTCCGAGCTGGATGGCCCGGGCGTAGTCGTCGCTCTCCAGCCGGGCCACGAGGATGAGGGCCATGTCGATGCCCGAGGAAACCCCGGCGGCGGTGATCACCTTCCCCCGTTCCACCACCCGCTCGGGGACGTAGTTCACGCCGAAGTCCCGGAGGTCGTCGGCCGCGGCCCAGTGGGTCGTGGCGTCGAGGCCGTCGAGCACGCCGGCCGCCGCCAGCAGCAGCGACCCGGTGCACACCGAGGTGGTCCAAGTGGTGCCGGAGTGCACCGATTCGATCCATTCGACCACCGCGCCGTGCTGGGCGGCCTCGGCCCGACTGGCGGGACCGCCGGGCACGACGATCACGTCGGGCGCCGAAACCTCGGCGAAGGTGGCGTCCACCTCGAGGCCGAGCTTGCCGGTGTCGGTGCGGACCGGCCCGCGCTCGGCCCCGCAGAAGACGACCTCGGAGCCGAGCAGGCGGACCAGGACCTCGTAAGGGCCCACGGCATCGAGGGCGGTGAAGTTGGGGTAGATGGGGATGGCGATCTGCATGTCTTCTCCAGGGTCAGGCGGCGGGGTGGGCATGACGGAAGTGCTGGCGGTACGTGCCGGGAGTGGTGCCGGCTCGGTCTCGAAAGGCGCGGTGGAGGGCGGCGACGGAACCGAAGCCGCAGCGGGCGGCCACCACCGGCAGGGTGTCGTCGCCCTGCTGCAGAGCCTGTTGGGCCGCCTCAATGCGGGCTCGGGCGACCCACGCGGCCGGCGTGGTGCCGACTTCGGCCGCGAACCGACGGGCGAAGGTGCGCGGTGACAGGGCACTGCGGGCCGCCAGGGCAGCCACCGACAGGTCGGCGTCGAGGTGGTCGGCGGCCCAGCCCAGGGTCTCGCCGATGGCCGGCGTCGCCGGGGGCGGGGTGGCCAGGTGGGTCGAGAACTGGGCCTGGCCACCCGGCCGCCGGGTGAACAGCACCAGCCAGCGCGCCACCTCGTGGGCCAGGGCCTCGCCGTGGTCGGCCGCCACCAAGGCCAAGGCCAGGTCCATGCCCGCCGTCACACCGGCCGAGGTCCACACGTCGCCGTCGCGGACGAAGATGGGCTCGGGTTCGACGGTCACTTCGGGGTGGCGCGTCGCCAGTTCCTCGCACCAGGCCCAGTGGGTGGTGGCCCGGCGCCCATCGAGTAACCCGGCCGCGGCCAGCAGGTAGGCCCCGGTGCACACTGAGATTACCCGTCCGGCACGAGCGGCAACCCGCCCGATGGCGGCAACCGCGGCTGGGTCGTCGGCGGCGTGGCGGGCGCCGGCCCCGCCGGCCACGACCAGCGAGTCGATCGGTCCCCGAACGCCGGCCACAGTCTGGGTGAGGGCCAAGGTGAGGCCGGCGGCCGAGACGGCGCCCGGGTACAAGCCCACGATCTCGACCCGGTACTCGGGGCCGCCGAGCTGCCGGGCCATGTCGAACACCTCGGCCGGACCCGCCGCATCGAGCAGCTGCGGCTCCGGCGGGACGACCATCACGACCCGGTGGGACTTCGTCATACCGCCATCATCGACCTGGCCCCTCTTGGCAGCAAGGACAACATCCTCACGATTCCTGCCAGATGGCCTTGGCGGTTACCTGGCTCAGAGTGGGCCAGACGAGGAGAAGCACCAGCGGCTCGAGTCGGCGATGTCCCAGCACCTGCTTCTGCAGCGCTGGGAGGCTCGGTTCGGTGCGAAGTACGGCCAACTCGGTGAGGACCACATCTCCCGGCCATGAGCTGGATGACGTGCCGGGGTGTGCGGAACTGGCCGTTCTGGCCGGCGGAGACGATCCAGGATCTGGCCACATCGAAGGCGAGCCCGGCATCTTTGACCATTTCGCGCGCATAACCGATCGATTCGTGCAGGGCATGGCCGCTGTCCTGGATGAGAAGCAGTTCGGGACCGCCGTGTTCGGTCGGTCGGGACAACTCGAGTTCATCCGGCGAGAGCCCGCTTCTGGGAGGAGGTGCGCGTCGTGGGTCTCGGAGTGGGCTCCATATGCCAGACGCTGGCAACACCATGCTGACCGCCCACATCAACCGGGGCGCATCAATGTCGCGATCGACGCTCTCGATCGGCGTTGTCGCGGTCGCCGGCGTCGGCGGACAGGTCACCGAAGAAGCAGTTCAGCGACAATGCGGAGTAATGTCTTGCCAGATCGCGGTGTGGGGAGCGCCGAGGCGCAAGCGTCGTGAGGTAGGCATCGCCGCGACTGCCGCAGCATGCGAGGAGCGACGGAGAGGCGAAGGCGATGGAACCGACAAAGGTCTCGCGGGCGTTGAAGGCAACGACATCGGTCGCGTCAGAGCTCGGTCTGAGCGTCGAAGACGCGATCGTCATTCAGAACGCTAACCGGCTCGCGGTGCGGCTCGTGCCGTGTGATGTGCTCGCTCGCGTCGCGGCCAAGGTTCGACCGAACCAGCAAGGTGCAGCTTTCGAGCTCGAGATGGCACGGCAGTTCGAGGAAGCGGACAGTCCGGTCGCTGTGCTAGAGCCTCGGGTGGAGCCTCTTGTCTACGTACGTGACGGCTTCGCAATCACGTATTGGAAGTACTACGAGCCGTTGCCTGCAGGCGACATCACGCCGGCCGAGTACGCGCAGGCCCTCGAACGCCTGCATGCCGGCATGCGGCAGCTCGATGTGACAGCGCCGCACTTCACGGATCGAGTCGATGAAGCGCAATCGATCGTCCGGGACCGTTCACAGAGTCCGGAGCTCCTCGACGCGGACCGGGAGCTCCTGATCAACTCATTGTGCAGTCTTCAGCGGACCATCGTCGACCGCGGCGCGGACGAGCAGCTGCTCCACGGCGAACCGCACGCGGGCAACCTGCTGAGGACCACGAGCGGCATGCGGTTCATCGACCTAGAGACGTGTTGCTACGGGCCAGTCGAGTTCGACATCGCCCATACGCCCGACGAGGTTGGCGATCACTACGCACTCGCCGATCGACTCCTGCTTCGCGACTGCCGGATCCTCATGCTTGCGATGGTCGCGGCGTGGCGAGCGGATCGGGTCGATGAGTTCCCGAACGGGCGCGAGGTGCGTGATGTGCTGCTCAGCATGGTCCGCGAAGCCCTCGGTCGCCATCGCATCGACGTGCGTCACTGACTGCGGTGCGCCCCAGCGAGCCGTCACGACTTGAGATCGCCCGTCGACGTCTCGTTGCCGTCGCAACCGTTGCCTTCCTCCACCACCACGCAGCGATCCCGCTCTGCTCGTCGCTCAGGTCGAGCGGTACATCCGAACACCAGACGAAGTGGTCCGGCGTGCAGATGTCCGACCGGTCTCCCAGCGTCCTGACCAAAGGCGGCGTGAACGTCCCGAACACGCTCGTGCCGTGCGCCTGCCGCACGGTACGAGACGAGACGAGGTTCCATCGCCGCGCGGATTGGCGGAGACCGCCGCAGACGGTCCGACGAGGTCGAGCCACGCGTGCCAGAGAGCGGGAAGATGCACCCATTCCCTCCGATGCCGTACCGGTTCGGATTCGCTCCGAAAGTGTCGCACCCCCCTCGTATGATGGGACGCATGTTCGATCCTTCGACTGCGACCGGTGAGGAGCTGTGCGAGCGGCGCCTGGTGCTGGAGCACGAGCGGCGCTCGCGTGACGCCGAGGCGGCGCGGGTCGACGCCGAACTGGATCGGCGGGCCACCACGGACCGGGAGTTCGGGTTGTCCACCGGGTCGTGGCTGGCGGCCCAGAAGGATCTGCCGGTCGGGCTGTGCCGCTACCGGGTCCGGGTCGCCAACCAGCTGACCGCCCACCTGGCCGTCACGTTGGCGGCGTTGGAGGATGGGCGCATCTCGTGGGATCACGTCAAGGTGATCGCCGGGGCGGCCAACCCCCGCATCGTCGACAAGATCGCCGCCGTCCAGCAACTGCTGATCGACGAAGCCCAAGGGCAGACGTTCAGCCGGTGGAAGTCCATGGTCATACACCTGGCCGAACAGCTCGACGTCGAAGGCGGCTACGACCCGGTGAAGGACCGTCCCGGCACGGCCTACTGCTCGCCCATCATCGACGGCATGATCAACCTGTTCGCCAACCTCACCCAAACCCAGGCGTTGACGGTGATGACCGAGCTCGAGCGGGTCACCGACGAGCTGTACCGCCAAGCCGTCCGCGATCACAACGAGTGCCCCGAAGTACCGATCCCCGACCGGGCCGAGCTGCGGGCCCAGGCATTGACCGAGGTCCATCGTCGCAGCGGCTCTCGCGACCTGAACGACACCACTCCACCCCGGCCGGAGTTCGTCGTCGTGCTCCATCCCGACCAAGAAAGCACCGACGCTGGCACATCCGGACCCGATGCCCCCTTCGACGTCGCCGAGTGGATGCGAAGCGGCGCCACCGGCAGGGCCGAGACGCCCGACGGGGTGCCAATCGCACCGGATCTGCTCCGCGACCTGTGTCCCGACGCCGTGTGGCGAGCCATGTGGACGGACCAGACCGGCGTACCGCTCAACCTCGGACGCAGCAAGCGCGTCGCCACCCCGGCTCAGCGCATCGCCCTCGCCGTGCGCGACGGTGGCTGCGTCTTCCCGGGCTGCGACCGGCCCGTCCAGTGGTGCGACGCCCACCACGTCGAGGAGTGGGACCGAGACCACGGCAACACCGACCTCCCCCTGCTGGCGCTCGCCTGCCGCCACCACCACGGCGTCACCCACCGCACGGGTTGGACCATGGTCGCCCACCCCGACCAGACCTTCACGTGGACCACCCCGACCGGCGCCACCCTCTACAGCCAGCGCCACCAACGCCAGCGAACCGCCGAGCCCTCCAGGGCCGCAGCCGCCTGACGCCAAGAGCGCCCCGTACGATCAAGTCGTCGCCGTCGCCTCGCCAGTGTGTGCGATGGCCAGTCGCTCGTTCAGCCGCGATTGCGATTTCGATTTCGCCCTTCGCCGCTGGCCGCGACCGTGCGGCCCGTCAGCGCGTACATCAGCCCGAGCAGGATGCCCCCCACGATGGTGAAGGACAGCGCCGCGCCACCTGGCACGATGGCCCAGAAGATGGCGACAACGGCGGCGTAGACGAGCGGGGCCGCCCGGCGAAGGGCGAGGACGTTCACGGCCCGCACCCTAGAAGGGGTCGTCGGAGGGAGCGGCACCGGCCGGCGTGGTCGCTCCGCCGCCGGTCGAGCCGGCGGATTCGAGCTCGTCGACGGTCATGAGCACCGCCCGCGCCTTTGACCCTTCGGATGGGCCGACCACGCCGCGCTGCTCGAGGAGGTCCATGATCCGCCCGGCCCGGGCGAAGCCGACCCGCAGCTTGCGCTGCAGCATGGAGGTGGAGCCGAGCTGCGAGCGGACGATCAGCTCCATGGCCTGGGTCACCAACGCCTCATCGTCGTCGTCGCCCGACGGGCCCGTTCCGCCGGAGAGATCGGGAAGGCCACTGCCGTCATCGGAGGCGCCTTGGACCTGCTCGTCATAGGCCACCTCGGGTGACTGGCGGCGCCAGTGGGACACCACGGCCCGAACCTCGTCCTCGGTGACCCACGAACCTTGGATGCGCTGCGGGGCGCTGGAGGCCGGGCCGAGCAGCAGCATGTCGCCCTTGCCGAGCAGCCGTTCGGCGCCCGGCTGGTCGAGGATGACCCGGCTGTCGGTGAGGCTGGACACGGCAAAGGCCAGGCGGGCCGGGACGTTGGCCTTGATGACGCCGGTGATGACGTTGACCGACGGGCGCTGCGTGGCGATGACCAGGTGGATGCCGACGGCGCGGGCCATCTGGGCGATGCGGGCGATGGACTCCTCGACGTCGCGGGCGGCGACCATCATCAGGTCGTTCAGCTCGTCGACCACCACCAGGATGAACGGCAACCGGTGGAACTTGGGGTCAGGGACCTCACCGGTGACGGGGTCCTCCTCGGTGTCGGTCAGCTCGCCCCGGTCGAAGGCGGCGTTGTAGCCGGTGATGTCGCGGAAGCCGACCTCGGACAGCAGGTCGTAGCGGCGCTCCATCTCCCGCACCGCCCAAGCCAGCGCGTTGGCCGCCTTTTTCGGTTGGGTGACGACCTCGGTGAGCAGGTGGGGCAGCTTGTTGTACTGGCCCAGCTCGACCCGCTTGGGGTCGACCAGGATCATGCGCACCTGCTCGGGCGAGGAACGCATCAAGATGGAGGTGATCAGCGAGTTGATGCAGCTCGACTTGCCCGCCCCGGTGGCCCCGGCGATGAGGATGTGGGGCATCGAGGCCAGGTTGGCCATGATCGACTTGCCGGAGATGTCTCGCCCGATGGCCACCTCCAGCGGGTGGGTGGCGGCCTTGGCTTCGGGACTGGCCAGGATGTCGCCGACGGTGACGAGCTGCTTGCGGGAGTTGGGGATCTCGACCCCGATGGCCTGCTTGCCGGGGATGGGCGCCAGGATGCGCACGTCCGGTGTGGCCATGTTGTAGGCGATGTCCTTGTGCAGGCTGGTGACCCTGGAGACCTTGACGCCCGGCCCGAGCTCCAACTCGTAGCGGGTGACGGTGGGGCCGACGACCATGCCGACCAGGCGGGTCTCCACGCCGTGCTGTGCCAGGGCGTGCTCCAGGTTGTGACCGGTCTCTTCGACCAGCGCCTTGTCCACCTGCTGGCTGCCGGTGCGGTGCAGCACCTTGGCCGGCGGCAGCTTCCATGACGATCGCCGGGCGCCCGGCCCGAGTTGGATCTCGAGCTGGCGCGGCTCGCCGAGGTCCGGCTCCCCATCGGCTGGCGCCGGTGACTCGCGTTTGGGGCCGCCCACGTCCTGGTCGAACACGCTGACGGTGGGCGCCTCTGACGGCGGCAGCAGCTCGGTCACCTCGGTGGGATCGGTGAGGTCGGTCGGCCCAGGAGCACCTTCATCTGGTCGTTGGTCAGCCGCCCCGATCCGGAACAACGAGGAGACGGCCCGGCGGACGGCGCCGCCCACCGGCTTGACCCCCGCGGCGGTGCGGCCGGCGGCCGAGCGCAACGACAGGTGGGTGAGCACCACCACGCCGGCCAGGGCGATGATGGCCAGGACAAGCACCGATGCCACCGGGCCGAGCAGGCTCCGTACCGGCGCGCCGATGGCGGCGCCGACGTACCCCCCGGCCTGCGCCATGTCATCGACCCCGGCGTCGAAGTGAGGGGCACCGCGTCCGAGGTGCAGCAGGCCGAGGGCCGCCACGGTGACCAGGACGCCGCCAACCGCCGCCCTAGCGCCGCCGCCCTGGTCAACGACTTGGGTCTCATCGTCGAGGTTGCGTCCGCCTTTGCGGCCACGGATGAGCAGCACACCGATGGCCAGCAGCAGCAACGGCACCAGGTACCGGGCGAGGCCGACCAGGGCGCCGACGAGCCAGTCGGCGGCCCGACCCACCGGACCGGCCAGGTTGACGTAGGTGCCAAGCCCGGTGATCAGGGCGGCGGCGATGCACACCAAGCCGGCCAGCTCGGCGCCGTGGCCCTCGGTGGCGGTGGACACGGTAGATCGAACGCGCCGTGGCGGGGGCGTGAACCTGGCGGTGGACCGTCGACCGTTGGGGGAGCGACCGGGTGCGGCCCGGCCGCGCTTCGGTGCTGCCACAGTCAGCCCAAGGTACCAGCCGCCTACCGCCGCTCAGCGGTATGCAGGGCCGAGCACCGGACCCCTCAGGCCTCCATGACGACGGGGACGATCATGGGGCGGCGCCTGGTGCGCTGGTTGACGAAGCGGCCGACCGAGCGGCGCACGACCCGTTGCAGGGCTTCTATGTCGGTGCCGCCGTTGGAGGCGAAGGCCTCCTTCAGATCCTGCTCGACCACGCCGCGCGCCTCCCCGAGCAGCTCTTCGGCCTCGGGGGCGTGGACCCAGCCGCGGGTGATGATCTCAGGGCCGGTGATGATGGCGCCGGTGTGCACGTCCACTCCCACGATCACCACCACCACCCCTTCTTCGGCCAGCACCTTGCGGTCGCGCAGCACGCCGCCGCTCACGTCGCCGACGATGCCGTCCACGTACAGGTATCCGGCCGGCACGCGGTTGCCACGGGTGATGCCCTTGTCGGTCAGCCGGACAGAGTCGCCGTCCTCGCACACCATCACCTGATCAGGAGCGACACCCATCTGGCGGGCGATCTCGGCGTGGGCCACCAGGTGGCGGTACTCGCCGTGGACCGGGATGAACCAGTCGGGCCGCACGATCGACAGCAGGGTCTTGAGCTCCTCCTGCTTGGCGTGACCGGTGGCGTGCACGTCATCGACGCCGGAGTGCACCACCCGCACGCCGAGGCGCACCAGCCCGTCGATCACCTTGGTGACGTTCATCTCGTTGCCCGGGATGGGGTGCGAGCTGAGGATCACGGTGTCGTCGGGGCCGAGCTTCAGCCACTTGCTGTCAGAGTCAGCCATCAGCGCCAAGGCGGACATGGGCTCGCCCTGTGAACCGGTGGAGATGACACACACCTGCCCGGGCGGCAGTCCGCCGACGTCCTCGATGTCGCGCAGCTTGGCTTCCGGGATCCGCAGCAGGCCCATCTCCCGGGCCAGGCGGACGTTCTTGCGCATCGACATGCCCAAGGTGGCCACCGTGCGGCCTTCGGCGATGGCGGCGTCGGCGATTTGCTGGATGCGGTGGATGTGGCTGGCGAAGCAGGCGGTCACGATCCGCCGGCCAGCGTTGGCGGCGAAGATGTTGGTGAGGACCAGCCCGACCGACGTTTCCGAACGCGAGTGGCCGTGCTGGTCGGCATTGGTGGAATCCGACAGCAGCAGCCGCACCCCTTCGTTCTGGGCGATGGCGCCCATGACGCCGAGGTCGGTCAGCCGCCCGTCGACGGGTGTGAGGTCGAGCTTGAAGTCACCGGTGTGCAGGATGGTTCCCTGCGGGGTGTGAAAGGCGGTGGCGAACCCGTGGGGCACCGAGTGGGTGACGGGGATGAACTCGCAGTCGAAGGGACCGATGCGGCGGCGCTCTCCGTCGGCGACCGTGATCAGCTCGGTGCGGCCGAGCAGCCCGGCTTCTTCTATGCGGTTGCGGGCCAGACCCAGGGTGAGGGCCGAGCCGAAGATGGGGAAGGACAGCTCCCGCAACAGGAACGACAGGGCCCCCATGTGGTCCTCGTGACCGTGCGTGACGATGCAACCTTCGATGCGGTCGGCGTGCTCACGCAGCCAGGTGAAGTCCGGCAGCACCAGATCGATGCCCAACATGTCGGCGTCGGGGAACATGAGGCCGCAGTCGAGGAGCATGATCCGCCCTTCGACCTCGATGGCGGCACAGTTGCGGCCGATCTCGCCGAGGCCGCCCAGAAAGGTGATGGTGACGGCGTCGCGGCGGGCCATCAGGCGGCGCGCCCGAGGCCACGCCACACCTCGAGGAAGCGGTCCGCGGTGCCTTCCGGCGCGGGACCGAGCGGCAGCCGGCACTCCCCCACCGACACGCCGAGGACGCCCATGGCCACCTTGACCGCCTGGGAGAAGACACAGGTGTCGGAGTTCATGTAGGCGTAGGAGGGCAGCAGTCCGGCGTGGATCTCTTGGACCCGGGCCACCTCGCCCTTGTCCCAGGCTTCGAACAGCTCGGCCTGCTCGGGGGCGGTCCAGTGGGAAGCGACGCCGACCACGCCGACCGCGCCGGCCGACAGCAGGGCGGGGGTCAGGGGCTCGTCGCCGCTGTAGACCTCGAACCCCTCAGGGGCCGCGGCCAAGAGGCGGGCGGTCTCGGCCGGGTTGCCGCCGGCATCCTTGAGCGCCACCACGGTGGGCACCTCCTCGGCCAGGCGCAGGAGGGTGGCGGTCTCGAGCTTGCGCCCGGTCCGGCCGGGAACGTCGTAGAGCATGACGGGCAGGTCGGTGACGGCGGCGACGGCCCGGAAGTGAGCCTCGATGCCGGACTGCGGGGGGCGGCTGTAATACGGGACCACGGCCAAGATGGCGTCGACGCCCGCTTCGGCGGCGGCCTGGGTGAGGCGGACGCTGTGGGCGGTGTCGTTGCTCGTGCTGCCGGCGACCACGGGTACGTCGACCGCCGCCCGGACCGCCCGCCACAGCGCCACCTTCTCGTCGTCGGAGAGGGTCGGGCTCTCGCCGGTGGTGCCCGATACGACCAGCCCGTCGTTGCCGTGCTCGACCAGCCAGCGGGCCAGGCGGCCGGCGGCGTCGAGGTCGAGCCCCCCTTCTGAATCGAAGGGCGTGACCATGGCGGTCAGCACCGTCCCGAACCTGGCCATGGCACCGACCTTACTTGCCGCCGCTGGCGGGCTCGGGCACGAGAACGCAGTGCGTGCCCCGGTAGATCGTCGGCAGGCACTTGTTGCAATGCACGCACAAGCCGGCCGTGCTCCGACGCCTGGCGAGCTTGTTGACCAGGTCCGGTTCCCGCAGCAGCGCCCGAGCCATGGCCACGAACTCGAAGCCCTCATCGCCTATGGCCGACTCGATGGTGTCGAGCCGGTTGATCCCGCCGAGAAGGACAAGCGGCAGTTGCAAGGCGTCGCGGAACTGGCGGGCGTAGGGGAGGAAGAACGCCTCCTCGAACGGGTACTCGGGGAAGATCCGCTTGCCAAAGGCGCGCAGGCCGAGACCCACCAGTCGCCCCTGGGCGGCGGCGAACTCCTTCATGGGGACATCGCCGCGGAAGAAGTACATGCCGTTCAGCAGCGAACTGCCACCGGTGAGCTCGAGGGCGTCGAGGTGGCCGTCGGCTTCGAGGAGTCGCGCCATCTGCAGGCTCTCGTCCAGCCAGAGGCCGCCATCTACGCCGTCGGCCATGTTGAACTTGGCCAACACCGCGACCTGCCCGCCGGCCGTCTTGCGCACAGCTTCGACGACCCGGCGGGGAAACCGGGACCGGTTCTCGATGCTCCCGCCGAGATCGTCGGTGCGCTTGTTGAGGTTCGGGCTCAAGAAGGAGCTCAGCAGGTAGTTGTGGCCGAGGTGGACCTCGATGGCGTCGAAACCGGCGGCCACGGCGACGCGGGTGGCCCGTTGGAAGTCACTCACGACAACGTCGAGCTCTGCCGGGGTGGCGGCCTTGACCCGCCCCATGGCCGGGGTGCTGAACCGGGCCGATGGCGCCAAGCTCGGGTGCTGCTTCGACTGGGATTGGGCGACGAGGCCAGCGTGGCCGAGCTGGGCGGAGATCGCCGCCCCTTCGGTGTGCACCGCCTCGGTCAGCTTGGCCAAGTCGTCGATCAGTGCGTCCTGAAAGACCAGCGTGTTGCGGTTGACCCGGCCGCCCATGGAGACGGCGCAGTAGGCCAGCGTCGTCAGAGCGGCTCCCCCACGGGCGACTGCCACGTGGAAGTCGATCAGCTCGTTGGTGACCGCGCCGCGAGGCATCACCCCTTCAAAGGTGGCGGCCTTCAGGACCCGGTTGCGGAGGCGCATCGGGCCCAACCGGACCGGTTCGAACGGAGTCGGCCGCCCTGGCACTCGACCGGTCGTGAGCGGCGTCTCCACCGTCACTTGGCGTCAGCCCAGGTCTTGCCGAAGCTGAGGTTGACCTCGAGCGGGACGCTCAGCTCGGCGGCGCCGCGCAGGACCGACAAGGTGAGTTCGGCGAGGTGGTCGTGCTCTTCGGGCGGCACGTCGAGGACCACCTCGTCGTGGACCTGCAGGATCAGCTGGCTGGCCAGGTTCTGGTCGGACAATGCGGCGTCCAGGCGGACCAGCGCCACCTTGAAGATGTCGGCGGCGAGGCCCTGGATGCCGGCGTTCATGGCTTGGCGCTCGCCGGCCTGGCGGGTCCGGTAGTTCGACGCCGACAGCTCGGGGATGGGCCGGCGCCGGCCGAACAGCGTCTCGGTGTAGCCCCGGGCTCGGGCCTCGGCGACGGTGGCGTCCATGTAGGCCTTTACGGCCGGGAAGGCCTCGAAGTAAGCGTCCAGGATGACTGTCGCTTCGGGCACCGGGATGCTCAACCGCTGGGCCAGGCCGTAGCTCTCCATGCCGTAGGCCAGCCCGTAGCTGACCATCTTGGCTTTGGCCCGCTGGGCGGGGGTGACGTCCTGGGGCTCCACGGCGAAGACGCGGGCGGCGGTGGCGGTGTGGATGTCGTCGCCGGCCTCGAAGGCGGAGATCAGGCCAGGGTCCTGGGCCAGGTGGGCGATGCAGCGCAGCTCGATCTGGTTGTAGTCGGCCACCAGCAGCTCGTTGCCCGGCGCCGGCACGAACGCCTCACGGAACGAACGGCCGAGCACGCTGCGCACCGGGATGTTGTGCAGGTTCGGCTGGTCCGAGCTGAGGCGGCCAGTGCGGGCCACGGTCTGGTTGAAGGTGGCGTGAATGCGACCGTCGGGGGCAACCTCGGCCAGCAGCCCCTCGCCGTAGGTGGAGCGCAACTTCTCCACCTCGCGGTAGGCCAGCAAGTGGTCGATGATCTCATGCTGGCCCTGCAGCTTCTCGAGCGAGGCGGCGTCGGTGGAGAACCCGGTCTTGGTCTTCTTCTGGGGGCTGAGCTTCAACTCGTCGAACAGCACCGTGCGCAGCTGGGGCGTGGAGTTGACGTTGAAGTCGTGCCCGGCGTCCTTCATGACCTCGGCCTGCAAGCGGTCACAGTCGGCGATGAGGGAGTCCCGCAGATCCCGCAGGCGGTCCACGTCGACACCGACGCCCACCGCCTCCATGCGGGCCAGAACGCCGACCAACGGAACCTCGATCTCGTCGTTGAGCTGGCGCATGCTCTGCGCGTCCAGAGCGTCGAGCAGCTTGGGGGCGAGCCGGGCCACACCCAGGGCGCGCCGGCCGGTGGACCGGGCCAGGCGCTCGTTGCCAGAGCCACCCTCGATGTCGCCGGCGCCGTCGCCATCGACGGGTCCGAAGTCGAGCTGGTCCGAAGGCGCCGTGTCGGCCTCGTCCGGCAGCTCCAGGTGGGCATAGCGGAGCAGCAGGTCGACCAGCCGGTAGCGGTTGTCAGCCGGATCGATCAGGTACGAAGCCAACGCCGTGTCCAAGGCCAAGGCGGGGTTGGGATGGTCCTCCCGGGCCAGCCAAGCCACCAGGGGCTTGGCGTCATGGGCGACCAGCGGGCGGTTCGGGTCGGCCAGCAATCGGTCGAAGGCAGCGCGGACCTCGCGGCCGGCGGCGTCGAGCATGGGCCCGGGGAGCCACGCCACCTCGGACCTTTCGGCCGAGGTCACGACGGCCAGGCCGAGCACCGGTGTGCGCCACGACGGCGGCCCGTCAAAGGCCACGTCCACCGCCAGCGGTCCGGTGCCGGCGGCGATCTGATCGAAGATGGCGACCGCCTCGGCCCCAGTCGAAGCGATCTCGACCTCGGCCTCGAGGACATCGGCATCGGCGGTCGATGGGCCTAGATCGACCGAGACGGCTTCGGCCAGCCGGTCGTAGAAGGTGCGGAACTCCAGGAACTCGAAGAGCTTGCGCACCTCCTCGGGATCGAACGGAACGGTCACGAAGTCGTCGAGGCCGACATCCAGCTCGACGTCGCGCCGGAGCACCATGAGCTTGGCGTTCTGGCGCACCCTCTCCTCGTGCTCGGCCAAGTTCGTGCGCAGCTTGGGCGTCTGGTCGTCGAGGTGGGCAAAGATGCCGTCGAGGTCCCCGTAAGCGTTCACCAGCTTGGCTGCCGTCTTCTCCCCGACCCCCGGCACGCCGGGCAAGTTGTCGGACGGGTCACCCCGCAGCGCCGCGTAGGTCACATACTTGGTGGGGTGGACACCGGTTCGCTCTTCGATGCCGGCCTCGTCGTAATCGGCGTAGTCCGAGACGCCCCGCCGGTTGTAGATGACCCGGATGGCCGGGTCCTCGACCAGCTGGTACACGTCCCGGTCACCGGTGACCACCAGGACCTGGTCTCCCCGGTCGCGGCCGGCGGTGGCCAGGGTGGCGATGATGTCGTCGGCCTCGACCCCGGGCTTCTCGATCTGGGTGAAGCGCAGCACGTCGAGCACGTCGCGCACCAGACCCATCTGCTGGCGAAGGATGTCCGGCGCCGCCTCCCGCTGCGCCTTGTATGTCGGTTCGGCATCGTGACGGAAGGTGGGCTCCGGCCGGTCAAAGGCGACCGCCAACGCATCCGGCTGGTGATCGCGCAGCAGGTTTATGAGCATCGACGTGAAACCGAACACGGCGTTGGTCACCTGGCCCGACGCGGTGGCCAGGTCCGTGGGCAGGGCGAAGAAGGCCCGGTAGGTGAGGGAGTTGCCGTCCACGAGCATCACCTTCATCGCCGCCACCCTACGGGCGGTCAGAGACGCTCTGCGCCGGGGCCCGCGGCCCCGTAGCGGCGCCTACGCCTCGTGAGGACCTGCGCGGATAGGTCGCCCGTTTCAGCGTCGGCCGATGAAACTCGCCAAGCTGCGCTTGGCGAACGAGCCGCTGTGCTCTTGGGTCGCCTCGCCTATCGGCTCGGCTCCTAGAGTCGCGGTCGTGCTCCACCGACCGTCGCCGCGCCGGCGCGCCGCCGCCGGTCGCCGCCCCGGTCGGCTCCGGGTGGTCGTGGCCGCGGCGGCGCTGTTGTGCCTGGTCACCTCTTGTTCGGATACCGGGCTGGCCGGACGGGTCACCACCACGACCGAAGCCAACAGCAGTTCGACCACCGTTCCCTTGACCACCGCCCCGCTTGACTCGGGCACGTCGGGCGGGTCCAGCGGCGGCGGTTCGAGCGGCGGCTCGGGAGGGACGAGCGGCGGCGGTTCGGACCAGCCTCAAGGCTTTCTGGTGTACCAGGACGCCAGCACGCCGACGGCGCTGTGGACCGTCGACGCCGACGGCTCCAACAAGAAGCAGTTGCCAGCCGTCCCCGGCCAAACCCTCATCAACCCGCAGATCTCCCCCAACGGCCAACAGCTTGCCTTCCTGGCCACGCCGGTCACCGCTCCGGGCGCGCCGGCCCCGACCGGTTCCCCCAAGCTGTGGGTGGCCGGCGTCGACGGCAAGGACCCTCACCCTCTGACCACCGATCCCGTCGCCGACACCTGTTTCGCCTGGGCCCAGGACGGCAACAGCCTGCTGTCGGCCACCACCGATCCGGTGACGGGCAAAGGCGCCGCCCGGTCGATCCCCAAGGACCCCTCTGTTCCCCCGAAGGCGTTGAGCCTCGACTTGCCCGGCGGCGCCTGCCCCGTCTACATCGACGCCAATACGGTGGCGTACATCACCGCCGTGCCACCGCTACTTGGTGCCCCGCCTCCCCGCCCGGACCGGGTTGCGACCGTCCGGCTCGACGGTCAACCCTCGACGGCGACCTTCACCGTCGCCGGATGCACCATCAGCGATCTGCGGGGCGCGGCCGGCGGAGGCGTCGTCTCCTTCGCCGCCGCCTGCGATCAGCCGGCCCAGAGCGGTATCTACCTGGCTGCCATCGGTGGCCAGTCCACGGCCGCGCCCCAACCGTCATTGGTGCTTCCCGGCGCCACCGGTCCGCTGGCCATCTCGTTCGACGGCCACTGGGTGGCCTACACCCGCATCTCGGACCCGGCTGATCCGGCGACGGCCGAGGTCCTGCTGGCCAAGACCGACGGCACCGGCACCCGCCGCTTGGTGGCCCCGACCACGTCGGCCCCCACATGGGGACCTCCCGCCGGCGGCGGGTCCGACAGCACCCTCTAACGACGCCTCGGCTCCAGCATCACGGCACCTCCCAGCGTCGAAAGCCCGCCTCGGTGTCGATGATCTGCCCGACGATGGTGGCGGCCTCGTCGGACGCGAGCCAGGCCACCACCGCGGCGATCTCGTCGGGACGGTTCCACCGGCCGCGGGGCAGGGCACGACCGACCTGCGCCGCCAGCTCCGGTGTCGCCCAACCCGTGTCGGTGGGCCCGGGATTCACCGTGTTCAAGGTGATGCCCCGATCCACCAGCGCGTCGGCCAGCGTCGCAGTCATCTGCGCGATGGCGCCCTTGCTCACCGCATACGGCAGCTCGCTCGGCATGGGGCCGCGGTGCTGACCGGACGTGAACAGCACGACCCGGCCGCCGGGCCGGTCACCGTCGTGGCGGGCGGCGAAAGCCTGGGTGAGCAGGATCGACGCCCTGGTGTTGACCGCCCAAGCCGCATCTAGCTCTTCAGCGGTGACCTCGGCCAGGGCCAGCTTGGAACTGCGGGCGTGGTTGACGACGAGGATGTCGAGGGCGCCGAAGCGCTCGACGACCTGGTCCACCAGGTTGGTGCAGTTCTCGGCGACACCTAGATCGAGTTCGGCGTGGTCCAGCCGACCGGCCGCGGAGCCGAGGGCGGCAAGGACCCCCTCGGTGCCGAGCGGGTCGGCGCCCCACGGTTGCTCAGCGTCATGAGCCGACCACGAGTGGCAGAACACCGACGCACCCTCGGCGAGGAGGCGTTCGGCGACGGCGAAGCCGATGCCCGCCCGCCGGCTCACGCCGGTAACCAGCGCCACCCGGCCGCCGAGACCCTCAGGCACGGCTCTAGGGCTTCAATTCGCCCTCGATGACCCGTTGGGCCACCGAGCGCATGTTGTGACGCTCTTGCATGGCGGTTCGCTGGATGAAGCGGAAGGCCTCGGTCTCGTTGAGGTCGTGTTCGGCCATGAGCTTGCCCTTGGCCCGATCCACGAACTTCCGGGTTTCCAACTGCTCTTCGAGGCTGGTGGCCTGGTCGTGCAGGGCCTTCATGTCCTTGAAGCGGCCGAGGGCGACCTCCAGGGCGGGCAGCAGATCGCTCTTCTGGAACGGCTTGACCAGGTAACCGAGGGCACCGGCGTCACGGGCCCGCTCGATCAAGTCGCGCTGGCTGAAGGCGGTGAGGATCAGCACCGCTGCCCGCCGCTCGCCGGCGATCTCCCGGGCGGCCGAGAGGCCGTCGAGGCCCGGCATCTTGATGTCGAGGATGGCGACATCGGGTGAAAGCTCTTTGACCAGCCGGACCGCCTCGTCGCCCCGGCCCGTCTCCCCCACCACCTCGTAGCCCTCCTCCTCGAGGGTTTCCTTGAGGTCGAGTCTGATGATCGCCTCGTCTTCGGCGATTACGACACGGGTAGGCAACGTTGGCTCCGGTCTTATCGGTTCTTGGTCGGTGCGTAGGTCAGGTCGTGTACAGGAAGTGGCGGCCCGCCGCCCGTCAGGTGCGGGTCCGGGCGGCTTCCTCGATCATGCGGTCGAGCAACTCGTCCTGCAGCTCTTCGAGCTTGTCTATCTCACGTTGCACTTCGTCTCGATGGCGCATCATGGCCTCAGCGTGGCGCCGGGCGTGGCGGTGCTCGCGGTCGGCCACCGGCGTTTCGGACACCAGCGAACGAAGCCGGGACTCGTCGGCATCGTCGGAGAAGTGCAGGAGCTGCTCTTGGGCCACTGCCAGATCATGGCGGAGGCTCTTGAGCCGGCCCCCCACCTCGATCAGCCGCCGTTCGACGTGGACCCGAGACATGGCCTCAGTGTACGGAGGTCGGTGAACCGACCGGAGTCGCCGACCAAGGCCCGACCAGTCACTGCGACCAGACTGCCCGGTGCCATGCGCCGACCTGCCCGCTTCCTCGCCAGCGCCGCCCTCCTGGGGGCTGCCCTCGCCGGGTGCTCCACGTCGTCGGCCAAGGGCTGCGGCCCGGAGCGGCGGGAAGCGCTGGACCCCGGCTACTTGCAGCACGTGCTGCCCGGGGTTGGCGTGGCCCCCCGGTACCAGACCGATCCACCCACTTCGGGGCCGCACCAGCCGGCTCCCCCGATCACCGGCGTGTCAACCAAGCCCATCGCCAAGCCGGTGCAGGTGGGGGTGCTCGAGGCCGGCAAGGTGCTGGTGCAATTCAAGGGCATCAGCGCCGCCCAGGCGCGGGAGCTCAAGGCCCTGGCCGGCGCGCAGGTGGTCGTCGCCCCCGCCGAGGAGTTGCCGGCGGGCGACAAGGTGGTCGCCACCGCGTGGACCTGGAAGGTCGCCTGCGGGGGGACGGACACGGTCGCCTTGCGACGCTTCGTCAGCGGCCACGTCGGCCACGGTCCCGATCAGAGCTGAGGAGCCGAGCCGACAGGCGAGGCGAGGCGAGGCGACCAGACAAGCACGTGCCCGTTCGTCAGGCGCAGCCTGACGAAAGAACGATGCGACGCAGCGGGGCGACCTATCCGCGCAGATCCTGAGCGCCGCTCAGTTGTTGCCGGCGCCGGCCGATCCGGCGCTGCCGGTACCCAGCTCCGCGGGTCCTTGGAGCACTCGATACCGCTTCTCGTTGGCGGCGATCGCCCTGTTCCGTCCAACCGCGGCAGTGGCCCCCAGAGCCGCCAACGCCGCCAACCGGCGCAGCCACTGTGGCCAAGAAGATGTCTCGTCGCTCACAGGCCCGACACTACGCTGGCGCGTTCGCCATCCGGCCCGGATGATGGAACTGGCAGACATGGAGGACTCAAAATCCTCTGCCTGAAAGGGCGTGCGGGTTCAAATCCCGCTCCGGGCACCCGTCACGGTGAGGCGGCTCAGCCCTACTGGAGAGCCTGCAGCAAGTTCTTGGGTGTGTCCTTGGGGCTGATCTTGGGCCAGGCGTGGCTGACCTTGCCGTTCTCGTCGATCAGGAAAGCCGAGCGGATGATGCCCTGGTAGGTGCGGCCGTAGTTCTTCTTCTCGCCCCAGACTCCGTAGGCCTCGGCCACGGCGTGGTCGGGATCGGACAGCAACTCGAAACCGAGCCCGTACTTGGCGTCGAACTTGGCCAGCTTCTCAGGCGGGTCGGGGCTGATGCCGAGCACCACCGCGTCACCGATGTCGCCGGCGATGTCTCGCAGGCCGCACGCCTGAGTCGTGCAGCCGGGCGTGTCGGCCTTCGGGTAGAAGTACAGGAGGACCTTGGCTCCCTTGAAAGAGCTGAGGCGGATCTTGTCGCCGGCCTGGTCGGAGAGGTTGAAGGCCGGGGCCTTGGCCCCTGGCTCGGGTGCGGTTGCCATGGGCCGCAGAACTACCACAGACGCGGACCTGGGATCTGGGTGGGTAGGTCGCCCCGGTCGCGTTGCACCGTTCTTTCACCCGGCTGCGCCTGACAAAAGAGGCACGTCCTTGTCTGGTCGCCTCGCGATCGGCTCGGCTCGTTACCCCGGAGCGCTACCGAAGCGGCGGAACCCGAGCCAGGACGACTGCGGATGAAGCGGTCTAGTGGGGGGCGGGTTCCTTGCCGGCGGCGATGGCCTTGAGCTTGGCGCCGGCGGTGATCTTGGCGGTGTTGGTGGCCTTGACCTGGATGGATTCTCCGGTCTGGGGGTTGCGACCGGTGCGCGCCGCCCGGTGGGACTGCTCGAAGGAGATGAAGCCGGGGATCGTTATCTTCTCCCCGCCTTTGGCTACGACGCCGGCGACGACCTCGAACAGGCCACGCAAGGTGGCGTCGACGTCGGACTTGGGCACATCGGTGCGGGACGCGATGGCATCGACCAGTTCATTTCTGTTCATGTTGGCCCTCCTTTGGGTTCCGGGACACGGTAGATGGCCTGTGCCGGCCGTCCGCGCATGCTCGCGTCAGCGACGGGTCAGATGGTGGCCGAAGAAGCCCCCTTTGGGGCGGGCGTGGGCGTGGTAGTGGTCCGGGATGTTGCGCATGTTGTCGTCGACGAAGTGCTCGAAGTCGAAGTGCTCGGCCACCACCGCCGCCAGCCGTTCGTGCAGCTGATCCTTGACGTCGGCGGCCGGGGCCCGCTCGTGGCGGCGCAGGACAACCATCGGCACCGCGCAGATCTCGCACTCGGCAATCCAGCACAAGTCGTCCTCGTGGTACCAGCGGGTGAGCCGGGCCGCTTCACACAGCTCGCAGTCAGGACGGGAGTCAACCATCACCCCAGACATTCTGGCGTAGATGGGTCGCGCCAGGCGCGCTTCAGGTACGCCAGAAGCGGGGGAAGGGTTGTTCTAACCACCCTTGGCGGCCGGTGAACCGGGGAAGGCCCGGTAGCTCGGCGGCGCCTCGTTCGGGGTCGGCTTGGTGATGGTGACCGACGTCTTGGGGGCGAACAGCAGATCCTCGGGATCGTTGATGCCGATGAGCTTCAAAGCGTCCACGGGGATGGTGGCGTCGGCCAGGCTGATCCTCTGGCCGCGGAACACGTATTGCCACATGCCTTGACCTGACCGGGCACTCTCGTCGGGGCCTTGGCGGTTCGGGTCCCACCAAACGACGGAGAAGTCATCGACGCCGGCGAAGTCCGGAGTGCCTGGGAACAAGTGGAACCCGTAGCTGATCTTGGGGTTCGCCGGGCTGCCCTTGTCGGGCGTCGGGGGGTAACGGAACATGGCCCCGGCGAAGGTCTTCTCGTCCAGGCTCGGCCCGGCTCCCTGCAGGCCGGTGAACAGCTCCTGAACGACCGGGCCCCAGATGAGCATGGTCTTCTTGGCCTGCGGGTCACGGCCGTAGAACCAGCGGTAGACGCGCCATGCATCGGCGTCCTGGGGCGCCACGCGGGAGGCGCCGGAAGAAGCGCCAAAGGCATGGGACCACTCCTGCTGGTCGTACAGGCGACCCACCGCGGTGGTGTCGGTGAACACCGTGCCGGTGATGCTCCACTCGGGGTGGTAATCCTGCGCCGCCGCCTGCTCGGTCAGGAACTTGGGCATCAGAGGGTCACCCAGGAAGACAACGGTGGTCACCCCCGCCCGCTTGAGCTCACCGATGATGTCGCGGGCCTGGCCGGCCAGCGAGTTGAGATCGAGGAGGTAGGTGCGGATGACCTTGGCGGCGCCGCCCAGCTTGGCGAACTTCTTGACGCTGGCCGCTTCGAGCGGGCCGAACACGGGAGGGTCCTGTTCGTAGTGCACCACCCCGAAGACCCGCTGGCGCTGCCGCATCTGAGGATCGCCGGCGAAGCGCGCCTTGTGGCCGGCCAGGCTCTGCGCGCCGAACTGGAGGATGCCCTGCAGCAGCTGGTCGGGGGTGGCCAGGTGGCCCCACGCGTACGGGGCGTCCGCCCGGTACTGCTGGTCGGTGGTGGCGTAGCCACAGTTGAAGCACAGGACGCCGCGGCGGGCCAGCTCGTCCTCGTAGGCCTGGGTCTGGGTCGGTCCACCGATGGAGGCGAAGGCGTGCATGTCCTCGGCCACCTTGCGGGCGTCGGCCCTGGCCAGAGCGGGGTTGCGGCCGTCACCGGTGGCGCTGAACGGCTTGAGCAGCACCTTGCGGCCGTACAGCTCGTAGGTGGTGTTGTAGAGCCTGACCAGGTCCCTTACGCCGCGGTAGGTGACCCCAGGGGTGTCGACGACGCCAAAGGCGTTCAACTGGGCGGCGATGTCCTGGGCGGCGGGCAGGTAGAACGCGATGGTGATGGTGGTGGCAGTGACCCCGCGGGTGGTGGCCCCGCCGTTGTCCTTCACGACCTGTCCGCCCCGGTCGACCCACGGCTTGGACCCGCCCCACGCCGGCACGCACGGCGGCGAGTAGACCGAGGGGACCTCGACCCGGCTGCGCTTGAGGTCCGGGTTCTGGGAGTTGGGGTCGCCGGGGTCGCAGCGGTTGCCCCAGTCATACCGATCGACGGTCCCGGCTTGGCGCGCCTCGTCGTAGGTGACCGGCAGCCGGGGGTCCCGGGCCAACGCCTTGAGCTCGGCGTTGGTCGGCTGGTGGCGACCCAGCCGGGCGTCGTCACCTCGCGTAGTGGCCACCACGCCGATCGCACCCACCAGGATCACCACCACGACCAGCGGAACCAGCCAGCGGGCTGTTCGCACCTTCTTCCAGGGTCGGATGCGATCGAGGTCCATCAGCTCGCTCCTGGGATGCCGGCTGCCGCCTGCTGGTCGGACCGTTGGACGGTGTCGGGGTTCGACCCCAGGTAGGCAGCCACCACTTGAGGGTGCGCCAAGACCTCAGCCGGAACCCCGGCGGTGACCACGGCGCCTTGGTCGAGCGCCACCAGACGGTCGGCGGTCGCCGAGATGAGCGCGATGTCGTGTTCGATCACCAGCAGCGACGCGCCCAAGTGGTCGCGCAACCGGTGGATTACTGGTCCGAGGGCTTCGGCTTCGCGCTGGGCGATGCCCGAAGACGGCTCGTCGAGCAGCACCACGTCCGGAGCGTGCGCGACGACGCAGGCCAGGTCGACCATGCGCCGCGAGCCCGTTGACAGCTCACCGACCCGCTTGGAGCGGAAGTACTGCAGCCCGAAAAGTTCGATCAGCTCCTCGACCCGCTGGGCGACGGCACGCTCCACGCTGCGGTTGGCGGGTAGCCGGAAGGCGGCGCTGATCGGGTCACCGGCCTGGATGAAGCGCTCGAGGGCCAGAGCGATGGTCTCGGCGACGGTGAGGCCTGGGAACAGGCGAGCATCCTGGAACGAGCGGCCCAGCCCGGCGCGGGCGCGTCCCGAGGGGTTCTCGCCGGTGATGTCCCGTCCGTGCAGCCGGACCCGGCCGGCGTCTTGGCCGGTGAAGCCGCAGATGAGGTCGTACAGGGTGGTCTTGCCGGCGCCGTTCGGGCCGATGATCCCGACGATCTCGGAAGGCTGCACGGCCAGGTCGACTTCGTTCACGGCGGTGATGCCGCCAAAGGCCACGGTGAGCCCGTCAGCCTGCAGAGCCGGAGCAGCGTCGTCAGCCGGTTGTCGATCGCTTCCGCCGGCGGAGGTCACCGGCGCGGACGTTCCCACGTTCGTGGCTCCGGTCGCCGGTCGCCTTAAGGCGTCGCTGGCACCCTGCAAGTAAACGGCGCGCACCAGGTCGGGCTGGTCGAGCAGATCCTGAGCGGGACCGGAAAATCGGACCTCGCCCTTCTCCATGAAAAAGGCGTGATCAGCGACGGTCAGCGCCACGTTCACCGACTGCTCGACGATCACGACGGTGACGCCGTCGTCGCGCAACTCCAGCACCTGCTCGAGGAGCTGCTCCACGATCCTGGGGGCGAGGCCCAGTGACAGTTCGTCGATCAACAGCAGCTTGGGGCGCACCAGCAACGCCATGGCCAGGGCGAGCTGCTGCTGCTGGCCGCCGGAGAGGTCCCCGGCCTGGACGTTCCACCGCTCGTTCAGTACCTCGAAGCGGCTGCGCACGTCCGCGGTGCGCGCCTTGACCTCGGCCTTGTGGTCCCGGATCAGCCACGCCGCCACCCGCAGGTTCTCCTCGACGGTCAGCGACGGGAACACGCCCTGGCCACCGGGCATCTGGGCGATGCCTTGGCGGGCGATCTCCTCGGGCCGGAGGCGGCCGAGGTCGACGCTGTCGAACAGGATGCTGCCGCCGGTGATAGGGGCAACGCCGCCGATCGCTCGCAGCAGCGTCGACTTGCCGGCCCCGTTGGTACCGAGCAGAGCGGTGATGGCACCCTGCTCGAACTCGACGTCGACGCCGAACAGCACTTGGACCCGGTCATAGGCGACGTCCACGCCCCGCGCCGAGAGCCAGCCCCGCTCACCGGTGATGTCGACGCTCGGCCTGTCGATGACCGGTTCGGGGACATCTTCTTGGGGTTCTTGGACATGCCCGGGCGCGTCCGTGATGAAGCCGGTGGGCACCGCGTCCTGCTCGCGCCCGAGCCCGGCCGGGTCGGCCACCCGGCGATCGGCGATCAGGCTGGGCACCGCAATGCCGTGGCGGGCGGCCACCAACCGCAGGAACCGATCACGGACCCGGTAGGCCACCTCGGCCAGCCCACCGGGCAACACCAGCAGCACGACCAGCACCCCGACGGCCGACGGCAACAGTGCCCACTCCCCGGACAGGAACGACCGGGCTCCGTCGAGCACCCCTGCACCGAGCACCGCGCCCACGGCGCTGCCGACCCCGCCGACCACCGACGAGATGAAGATGTTCAGACCCTGGTCGGCCCCAAAGGTGCCCACGTCATAGCCCTCGTTGACGTACAGGATCAGGGCGCCGGCCACACCGGCCAGGAAGCCCGAGACGGCGAAAGCGGTGATGCGGGCGCCGAGCAACCGCACCCCGTAAGCCTGGGCGCCGGGGCCGTTGTCGCGCGTGCCGCGGATCACCCGGCCGACCCGGCTGCGGTGCAGCCCCGCAACACCGACCAGGCACAGCACCAGCACGGCCAGGGCAAACCAGTACATGTGGGTGTCGTTGCGCAGGTCCCACGTGCCGAACAACGGGCGCCGGTAGACCGCGCCCCGCGGTATCCAGCCCATCTGGGCCGGGTTGAACAGGTAGTTCACCGACGCCAGGGCAAAGGCCAGGGTGGTGACGGCGAAGAACATGCCCTGCCACCGCAGCGCCGGCGCCCCCACCACCACCGCGCCGGCCAGGCCCGCGACCACCAAGGTGAGGGTCACGTCGAAGTGCCACTGGTTGGTGGCCAGCGCACCCACCGAAGCACCGACAGCGGCGAAGGCCATCTCGCCCAGCGTCACCTGGCCGGCCCAGCCGGTGAGGACCACGATGGACAGGGCGAGCACGGCCAGAGCGACCACGTTGGCGATCCGGAAGTCGGCGCTGTCCGAGAGCACCGACGGCAGCAACACGGCGGCCAGGAGCACCGCTGCCCCGCCGACCCAGCGGGCCAGGATGACCTCCTTCAACCCGGCCAACTCCGGGGGCACCCGGCGGGGTTCGACGCTGGACTGCCAGGTGGAGATCTCGGCGCGGTCGGCTCGGGCCCGGCCGAAGCGGCGGGCCAGCAGGCCGGCCACCACCACCACGGCCAGCACCGCATCGGTGAAGGAGAGCGTGCGCCCGCTGGCCGGCCCGCTGGCGACGGCCAGCACACCGACGGACACTGCCGCCGCCAGCGTGGTGGGCAGCGACGCGAACCCGCCGAGGGCCATGGCCGCCAGCGCCGCCACCAACACCCGCAACCCCACGCCGGCACTGATCTCGATGCCCAGGATGGCGCCCTGCAGGAACACCCCCAGAAAGCTGAGCACCGACGCCACGATCCACACGCCGGCTTCGAGGCGTTGCACAGGGATGCCGAGCATGGACGCCCGGTCCCCTCGTTCCGCCGACGCCCGCACGGCCATACCCACATCGGTACGGGCCAAGGCGACGGCCACCACGATGAGGCAGACGATCGCCACCACGGCGGCGACCAGGTCGTTCACGCCGAACACCGTGCTGCCCACGGTCACGCTCGGGCCGCCGGTGAGGCCGTAACCGGGATGATCGCGGCTGACCAGCGCGACCTTGCCCCACAGTCGAGGCAACAGCAGGGCACCCACGGCGAACATCTGGGCCACCCCGATGGTGGCGACGGTGAGCACCAGCCGCGGTGACCGCCGGAACCGCTGCATGATCACCACATCCACGAACCAGCCCGTGAGCACGGCCGCTGACAGGCCGGCGCTGAACCCGCCGACGTAACCGAACTTCGACGCCAGCGGCAGGCCCAACCCGACATAGACCGCGGTGCCTACGGCGGCCAGGGCGATCGTGGTCCAACGAAACCGGCCGAGCGTCAGGGCGGCGGCGACCACTACTACCGCGGCCGTTGCGCCTAGTGCCCCTAGGGACAGCAGGCTCGGGGTGCCGAACAAGATCACACCCACACCGATGGCTGCCGGGAAGGTGCCGATGGACGCTTGGGCCAAGTTGAGGACGCGGTTGGCCCGGTACACCAGCATCATCCCGAGGACGATCAGGGAGTTGAGCAGGCCCTGTACGACACCTTGAAGCCACACGCCGGCGGGGACCGGGAACAGGAGCAGCTGCACGATCAGCACGGCAACGGCTGGGCGCAGGCTGCGGGCCGCGACCGGGAGCCGGTTCGAAACAGTTGAGCTCATCGACGGCTCCCTCGTTGTATTGGGTCCCAGCTCGGCAGGCCTCGCCAGGACCGCCTTCGGCATACGGTCCGTGTCGCTCGTGCTCCCTGGCTGGCGCCTTTGCCGCGATTCTGTAATCGGATCGGGGTACGGCGCCCATGGGCTAGCAGACGGCGGCTGCTCATGCCTCTAGAAAGGTACCGCCGGTAACACTCGCCGCACCTTGAGCTTCGGTCCGCGCCGATACCGTCGGCGTCATGCGCGATTCCGGCGAGGCCAAACCCGGCCGCGCCGGCACCGGCTATGTGGTGGCGCCCGATTCAGGCTCCGGACCAGGCGTGCTGGTCCTCCACGCATGGTGGGGCCTGACGCCGTTCTTCAAGGGCGTGTGCGACCGGTTGGCCGACGAAGGCTTCGTGGCGCTGGGACCGGACCTCCACGGCGACGGCCGCACCGCCGAAACGCCCGATGAGGCACAGCTATTGCTGGCCGCCACCGACCCCAACCGCACGGCCGCCCTGTTGGTGGCCAGCCTCAGCGCCCTGCGGGCCATGCCCGCCACCACCGACGGTCCCGTTGGCGTGGTGGGGTTCAGCATGGGGGCGTCCTGGGCCATGTGGCTATCGGCCCGATTCCCCGACGACGTCGCCGCTGTCAGCATCTTCTACGGGACCCAGGACATCGACTTCATCGACGCCAGAGCCGCCTACCTCGGCCACTTCGCCGAGCACGACGAGTTCGTGGAGGACGACGACCGGGCGGAGATGGAAGCCCACCTCAAACTGCTGGGCCGCGACGTGGAGTTCCACCACTACCCCAACACCGGCCACTGGTTCTTCGAACAGGATCGAGCGGCCGCCTACTCGCCGTCGTCGGCGGCTCTGGCCTGGGACCGGACGGTGGCGTTCCTGCACCGGGAGCTGGACGAGCCGCCGGTAGCGTGACCGGCCGTGCCTAACCCGACCCACCGCCTGCTCGCGTTGCTGTTGGCGGGCGGCCTGGTTCTGGGCGCGGCGGCCTGTAGCAGCGGCGGCGGCGAAGCGGCCAGCACCACTCGGCCGAACCGCACGACAACTTCGACCACTGTGCCGACCACCGGGTCCGCACCCACCCGCTCAACGACCGCCCCGCCGGCCGTACCGAGCGAGCCCGCCGCCACCCACGTGGCCGCCGCCGACCGCCTGGTCAACGATTGGCAGGCCCACAACCGCGACGACGCGCTGAAGGTGGCCTCACCTCAGGCGGTGGACACCCTGTTCGCCCAGGATCCCACCGGCTGGTACCGGTACACCTACGGCAACGATCTGGGCACCTTCTGCGATACCGGCGAGTTCGACGAGGGCACATGCAACCTCCGCGACGACCGCGACCATTACGCCAAGGTGCAGCTGACCCACGACCCCCGAGGGTGGGTGGTCGACAGCGTGGTGATCAGCTCGAACGAGGGGGCTGGGTGAGGGCGGGGATCGCTTTGGTCTGGGCGTCGGCGGCGTGGCCGAGCAGGGGGAGGCCGTAACGCTGCTCGATCGACTTGAGCAGCGAGTAAGTGGTGTAAGTGGTGTCGTCCTTGCCGGCGGGAACCTTCGGCCCGACGACGAGGGTGGGGATGTGCCCACCTTTGGCCAGGCCGTCGCAGCACGACGTGGGACCGGACTGACCGCCGCCGCCCTCGTCCCAGGTCACCACCAAGCGGGTGTCCTGCTGCCAGGCCGGTGAGGCCATCAACGTCTGGTGCACCTGGCCGGCGAAGTCATCGGCCCGAACCTCGATCTGGTGCTGGCCATTGTCCTGACCTTCACCGGTGCCGTGCATGTCATGGGCCAAGTCGGGGATGACAAAGGCGACGTCGGGCAGCTTGCCGGCCTTGGCGTCAGTGGCGAACTGGTCGAAGGGGACGATGGCGGCGCACGCCTTCGGGTCGTCGATCACCGAGCGGTAGTAGAGGAAGGGGACGTGCTTCTTGGCGTAGGCGCCGGCGGTCGGCGACCGGTCGCAGGCGGCGGGCAGGCCCTGGGCGTACACCTTCCACGTGACGTGGGCCTTCTGGAGCTGGGCGCCGAGGTTGTCGGCGGCGACGTCGCATTGGCCGCAGTCCGACGTGATGCCCTGGGTGCCGCCGCTGGTCAGGGCGATGTAGTTGGGCAGGGACGGATGGGTGATGGCGAAGAACTGGTTGACCAGCGTGCCCTGCTTGGCCAGGGCGTTGAGCTTGGGAAGCTCGGGCTGGCCGATGATCTGGTCGGCGGAGTGGTTCTCCTCGATCAGGACCACGATCCGGCCTCTCTGGCCGCTCTGGCCGGGGGCAGCCGTGGTGGCCGGTTCGGTCGAGGGCGCCTGGCTCGATCCGGAATCTGCTTTGGTCGACCCCGAGGAACTGCAGCCCGCCGCCACCAGTAGGGCGGCGACGCTGACAACGGTGATCTTGGCGACGGTGGTGGCGGCAGACCGGCTGTTCACGCCGACATGTCTACCCGTCGAGAGCGGCGCGAACGGTGGCAGCGGCGTCACCGATCCTGCTGGCGTCGGCCCCATCGAGCACCATGCGCATCAACGCCGAGGCGACGATCACCCCGTCGGCCGGCCCCCCCACCGCCTGCGCCTGCTCGGGCGTGGACACGCCGAAGCCCATGATGACCGGCAGGTCGGTCGCCTGCTTCAGCCGGCCGGCGAGGACCGCCGATGCGTCACCCAGCGAGACCCGCTCACCGGTGACGCCCATGACGTTGACGCCGTAGACGAAGCCCTGCGAGCGCCGGCACACTTGCTCCAGGCGGTCGTCGGGGGTTATCGGTCCGACCAGCAGCACCGTCTCCAGGCCGGCGCCGTGGGCGGACGGCTCCCACTCGTGCAGTTCCTCCATCGGCACGTCGGGCAGGATCACCCCGCTGATGCCGGCCTCGACCGCTTCGGCCGCGAAGCGGCGGGCCCCCATGCGGAACGGCACGTTGCAGTAGGTCATGGCCACCAGCGGAACCTCCACCTCGGCCTTTACCCGGCGGAGGTCGTCGAACACCGAGCCGGGCGTGGTGCCCCGCGCCAGCGCCGTAGCCGAAGCCTCCTGAATGGTCGGGCCGTCCATGACCGGGTCCGAGAACGGGATGCCGACCTCGATGGCATCGGCGCCGGCAGCGGCCAACGCCAGCAGCACGTCGGTCCAGCCGGCGGTGATCCCCCCAGTGACATAGGGGAGGAACAACTTCCGCCCCGCGTCACGCTGGGCGCGCAGATGCGCCTCGAGCGGGAACTTCGGCCTCACAACCGGCGCGAGCGGCCGGCGTCTTCGCCGAAGATGCGGCTGACCTGCTCGACGTCCTTGTCGCCCCGGCCGCTGAGGTTCAGCAGGACCACCTTGCCGGCGAGTTCGTGGCGCTCACGGATCACCAAGGCCAGGGCGTGGGCGGACTCCAGCGCCGGGATGATGCCCTCGGTGCGCGACAGCAGGGCAAACGCGTCGAGCACCTCGTCGTCGATGACCTGCTCGTAGCGGGCGCGGCCGGTCTCGGCCAGGAAGGCGTGTTCGGGACCAACGCCCGGGTAGTCGAGCCCGGCGGAGATCGACTCGGCTTCGAGCACCTGGCCCCACTCGTCCTGCATCAGGAACGACTTCATGCCGTGGACGATGCCCGGTACCCCGCGCCCGATGGCAGCACCGCCGGCCGGTTCGGCGCCGACCAGCTCGGTGCGTTCGCCGGCAAAGCCGCTGAAGAGGCCGGCGGCGTTCGAACCACCTCCGACGCAGGCCACGACCACGTCGGGCAGGCCGTCGGCGTTGTCGGTGAGCAGCGCCGCGCATTGGGCCTTGGCCTCGGTGCCGATGATCCGCTGGAACTCGCGCACCATCCACGGGTACGGGTGGGGGCCCATGACCGAGCCGAGGCAGTAGTGGGTGGATTCGACCGAGGCGACCCAGTCGCGCATGGCCTCGTTGACCGCGTCCTTCAGGGTGCGGCTGCCGGAGCTGGCCGGGCGGACCTCGGCGCCCAGCAGGCGCATGCGAAAGACGTTGAGGGCCTGGCGCTCCATGTCGACGTCGCCCATGTACACCAGGCACTCCTGGCCCATCAAGGCAGCGGCGGTGGCGGTGGCCACGCCGTGCTGGCCGGCGCCGGTCTCGGCGATCACCCGGTGCTTGCCCATGCGCTTGGCCAGAAGCGCCTGACCGAGCACGTTGTTGATCTTGTGGGAACCGGTGTGGTTCAGGTCCTCGCGCTTGAGCAGGAGCCGCAGGCCGAGCCGTTCGGACAGGTTGTGGCACTCGGTCACCGGCGACGGCCGGCCGCCGTAGTCGCGGAGCAGGTCGTCCAGCTCGGTGCGGAAGGCTGGGTCGGACCAAGCGTCGCGAAACGCCGCCTCCAGCTCCAGGCAGGCGGGCATGAGCGTCTCGGGGATGAACCGCCCGCCGAACCGACCGAATCGTCCGGTGCTGTCGGGCTCCCCCATCACAGTGCGAGCTCGGGCGACACCTCCGGTGCCTGCTCGCTCGGGCTTCGCCATCCGGCTGTCGTCATCGGCGCGGCTCCGCCTGGCGGACTCCGCAGCGTCACCGCCTGCCTTCGACGTCATGGAGCATCGTCCATCCAGTCGTAGGGGGCGGCGTAGTCGGACTGGTAGTCGGGCGGCTCGGCGGCCTGGGCGTTGGCGATGAAGCGACGGACCTTGGATGGGTCCTTGCGGCCGGGCTCACCGCCCTCGGCCTCTACGCCGGTGGCGACATCCACGCCCCACGGCCCGACCCGTTCGATGGCGTCGCCCACGTTCTCCGGCGTCAGGCCACCGGCCATGATGATGCGCCGCCCGGGAGGCGCCCCTTCGGCCAGCGACCAGTCGAAGACGTCACCGGAACCGGGCCTGGGCGAGTCGATCAAGATGGCATCGGCCGGGTACAGCTCGGCCTTGTCGAGCTGGCGGTCACCGGCGGCGAAGGCCTTGATCACGAACGGCACCCGCGCCCGCACGAACTCGGTCTCCGTGGGCGTCTCGTGACCGTGGAGCTGGGCCGCCTTCAGCCCGGCGGTGTTGATGATCTCGGCCACGCGCAGCGGCGACTCGTCGCGGAACACGCCGACGGTGAGGATCTCCGGGGGGAGGCGCTTGGCGATGTCCCCGGCCACCGTCGGCGTCACCTGACGCTTGGACGGGGCGAAGACGAAGCCCACCGCGTCGGCCCCCATGGCCACCGCGAGGAGCGCGTCCTCCTCCCTGGTGATCCCTTCGATCTTGACGAACACGCGCCGATGCTACGGGACGCCCATCCCGATCCTGCGCATGAGTTCGTTGGGCCGCGGCCGGTCCGGACTGGATTCCGATCGTCAGTGCACCACTTGGGCTTCAGCGGCTCGGTTTGACCCGATTGCGATCGTCAAGGCTGGCGCGGGGCGGCGACGACCGACCCGTCAACGAACACGTAGGAGATCCGAACGCCTGCGAACGGCATGAACGGTCCCGGGCCGGCCGCCGCCGGGTCCCGGTACGGGACGGGCTGGACCGGTAGCGGCAACGCCCACGCCCCGCCGGCCATGACCAGGCCGGCGTTCGTCCGAGTGCCGTCCTCCAACTCAGCCACGACGCTCCTGGCCCCCACCGGGAGCGCGCCGTAGGCAACGCCGTAGAACTCACCGTTCTGGGCGCCGCTGACGCCGCCCTCGGCCCGGCTCACCTCGAGGACGGCCCGTCGCGCCGACGTCGGATCGGTCGAGATGTTGGTCGGGTCCTGGTTCGGGAGGCAACCCGATGCGGGCTCGCCCACCCGGACACAGAACCCGGATCCGTTCTCGGCCTGGGTCAAACGGAACGCAGTGCCGTCGGGCCACGAGCCGGGTGCCGGCAGCGAGCCGGGGAAGCCGTGCAGCGAAACGACGTCGGTACCCGCCTGCAACTCCAGGTCGTTCCCGTCCAAGCGGATGGTCGGGCTGCGCCGTAGGAAGCCGGCGAAGAACTCGTCCTGGTCGTTGAGGCCGGAAGGGAAGCACCCCACCTGGGTCATGGCCACCCCTCCGACCGATACGAGCCTTGAACCTTCGATCCGCACTTGAGTGCCGGCGCCATTGCACCCGGTGAAGTAGGCCTGCTGCCCGGTCACCTTGAAGGTCTGGCGGAAGCCGCCAGCCAGTGGACGGCGCTGGCCGGCCTCGCTGATGGAGATGACCTGCCAGTCCGGACCCACGATGGAGGCCGGGCCCGGCGGCACGGTCGACGGGCTCGAAGCGGTGCGGACCCCGTCCGGTTTGCCGTTCCCGCGCCCGTCGCCAGAGGTCACCACGACCAGCACGACGACCAGCACCACCACGGCAGCAATGCATGATCCCGCCAGAGCCAGAACCGTCCGATGGTGCTTCGCGGGCGTTGAGGGCGGCGATGCCCACGGCTCGGTGTCGGGCTCGCCGGCACGCTCGACGATCTGCTGCCACTGGTCGGGCGCCTCGATGCGGTCGAGAGCGCGGAACGGTTCCTTCTTCATGAGGTCACCTCGTCGTTGGCGAGCAGCGCCCGCAGGCGCCGCCGGGAGCGGAGAAGCTGGACGCGCACGGTCGACGCCGATGTGCCGAGCACCCGGGCGGCCTCGACGGCCGACTGGTCGGCCACGTACACGAGGGCCACGCACTGGCGCTGCTGGTCGGTGAGGGTGGCCAACGCCCGGACCAGATCGACCGCGTCGTCGGGCAGGCGGTCGACGGGACCGGCCAGCCGCTCGAGCCTTTCCTCATCACCGGCCCGGCGCCCGCCGGCCCGTCGGCGAGCCAGGTCACCGGCGGCTATCCGGAATGCCGACCGCCACACCCACGCTGCCGGATCGCGTACGGCATCTCCCCGCCGGATCAACTGGGCGAAGGCTTCGGCGCCAGCGTCGTCGGCCACGTCCATCGAGCCGGTCCATGCCACCAGCGCCCGCCACAGCCGGGGGTGCACCTCCTCGTAGACCAGGCGGACGTCGTCGAGCCTGGTCGGTCCCGCCACTCCAGCACCTGCACGCCCTACCAGGGCGGCGCGTTGACCGAATCGTGAACGAAGCCGCCCAGATAGTGCAGTCACGACCGGATTCCGATCGTCAGTGCACTACTTGGGGTCCAAGTTGGAAGAGGGTGGGTCGGTTCAGCCGAGGACGAGCTCGCGCAGGTGGTCGAGGCCGACGGTGCCGTGGCCGAGGACCTGTTGGTGGAAGGACTTCAGGTCGAAGCGGGTGCCGGCGCGGGACCGGACCTCGTCGCGGAGGCGCAGGATCTCTCGTTCGCCGACCTTGTAGGAGATGGCCTGCGCCGGCCAGCTCAGGTAGCGGGTCATCTCCGACTCGGCTAGGTCCGGCGCCTGGAAGGCGAGCCGCTCCAAGGCTTCGACGCCGAGGTCGAAGGTCCAGTGCTCGCCGGGATGGAAGGGCACGTCCTCGGGGATGGGCAAGTCCAAGTGGCTGCCGATGTCTATGGCCACCCGGGCGGCCCGCAACGCGCTGCCGGCCAGCCAACCCAGCTCGTAGGCGGCCTCCTCGAAGTAGCCCAGCTCGTGCATGAGCCGCTCGGCGTACAGCGCCCAGCCCTCGCCGTAGCCAGGGACCCACACCAGCAGCCGGTGGGCCCGGCTCAGCCGATCACTGAGCGCCACTTGAATTCCGAGCTGCAGGTGGTGGCCCGGGAAGCCCTCGTGGTAGGCGGTGGACACCTCGTCCCACAGCGGCACCGGCCGCCGGTCGCCGATCGACCACCACGTCGTGCCCGGCCGGGAGAAGTCCTCTGACGGCGGCACGAACCACGCCCCCAAAGGCGAACCGAGCGGCGCCAGGCGCACGTCGGCGGTGCGGATCTGGTCGGGGATGTCGAAGTGGCGGCCGTCGAGCTGGCCGATCGCCTGGCGGATGCGGCCGAGCATCAACTCGCGGAACTCGTCCTGGCTCGACGCGCACCAGCGGCGGTCAACGGCCAGCCGTGCGACCACCTCGGCCAGATCCCGTCCCGGCGCCAGCTGGGCGGCGAGCCTGCGCATCTGCGAGCGGGTGTCGAGCAGGTGCTCCCACCCCCAGCGGTAGGTCTCTTCGAGGTCGAGGGTGGTGCCCAGGAACGAACGGGCGTGACGGGCATAACGCTCGGCACCGACACCGTCGGAGGTCGCGGCGGTGGGCAGGTAATCGTCGTGCAGCCAGGCGGCCAGCTCGGTGGTGGACCGGCCGGCGAACTCCAGGCCGTCGGCCAGGCGTCCGGCCAGCAGCGGGTCGTCGAGCGGACCGGCGTTGAAGTCGGCCACCAGCCGGTGCAACGCCCCACCGGGAAGGGTCCAGGAGGCGAGCTGGTCGATGATGCTGCGCACCTGGCGTTGTGGCGCGACCAGCCCTTCGGCCCGGCCCACCTCCAGGCATTGGCGCAGGCCGGCGAGGGGTTCGGGCAAGGCGTCCAGGCGGCCGGCGATGTTGCGCCAGTCGGCGATGGTGGCGGTCGGCATGAGGTCGAAGATGCCGGGGATGGTGGGCACCAGGCTCTGGACGTGACCCAGGTCGCGCAGGTGGTCGCCCTGCACCAGCGGCTCCAGCTCGTCGGCCAAGTGCTCGCCCAGCACCCTGATGGCCAGGGCGGCCCACTCGTCGGCGTCAGCCGGCGGCAGCTCTTCCAGCGATACCTGGTAGCGGTGGAGCAGCTCAGCATGAGCTTGGTGCCCGGCCGGTGAGCAGTCATCCCAGCGGTCGTCGTGACCGGCGATGCCAAGCGAGCTGGCCGTCATCGGTGAAAACTCGGCCAGTTCGTCCACGAACCGGTCGCTCAACGCGAACACCGGGTGCCCGGTCACCGCGTGATCAGCCACGGGTGGGGGTCGCACGAGCGCGGCCGGCGGAGCCGGTGTGGCGCGCCGACCGGAGCGCCGACACCGCCGCGGCGGGATCGGGAGCGGTCACCAGGGACTCGCCGACCAGCACCGCGTGGTAACCGGCCTCGGCCAGACGGCGGGCGTCGGCGGTGGACCGGACCCCTGATTCGGCCACCCGCACCACGCCGTCCGGCATCAGCGGCGCCAAGCGGACGGCCCGGTCGGTGTCCACCTCGAAGGTCACGAGGTCGCGCTGGTTGACGCCGATCAGGGACGCGCCGACGTTCAACGCCCGTTCCAGCTCCGCCCCGTCGTGGATCTCGACCAACGCGTCCAAGTCGAGCTCGGCGGCCAGGGTATGAAAGTCCGACAGCTCGGCATCGTCCAGGGCGGCGGCGATCAACAGCACGGCGTCGGCGCCCATCAAGCGGGCATCGACCACGTCGGCCGCACATACCGTGAAGTCCTTGCGCAGCACCGGGATCGAGGTGGCAGCGCCGGCGGCGGCCAGGTCGCCGGACGAGCCGCCGAAGAACTCGGCGTCGGTAAGCACCGACAGGCAGGCGGCGCCGCCGGCCTGGTAGCTGACTGACAGCTGGGCCGGATCGATGCCGACGGCCAGGTCCGGCTTGGACGGTGACCGCCGCTTGACCTCGGCTATGACGCCGAGCTCACCGGCGCGGTGGGCCGCGGTCAACGCGGCGGCGAAGTCCCGGGTCGGCGCCGCACGCCTGGCTCGTTCCAACTCCACTTCCAAATCACGGGTCGTCCGGTCGGCGGCCGCCGTCCGGTGAGCGGCCAAGATCCGGTCCAGATAGGTGGCGGCCACCGCGGAACGGTACTCATGGGGTCCACCGATAGGTCCAGCCGGTTAGCACGGCACCGTTGCTGCCCTGGCGAACGGGAGCGTTGCTTGATGGGTCGGGCTCGCCTACGGCTCGCCCTCAGTCGCCGTGGCGGCGCCGGCGCGTCATCTCGAACAGGGGCATGGCAAAGAACAGGACGGCGGACAGGGCGACGCCCACGTAGGCCATGGCCAGCAGCGGGCGGATGGTGGCCACCAGGGCGAAGCACCCGATGGCGACCGACCCCAGGAAAACACCGACCGGCAGCACCTTCCACGGGTCACGGCCGCCGGGCACGGGCGGGTCGGGCGGCAGCGCGTCGGCTTCGGCCCGCCAGCCCTCGAAGTCGCTCATCCACTTGGTGTCGTCGGCCAGTGGAGCCCAGCTCCGTCGGGACGGGTCACGGTCGGTCTGCACGCGGCCATCGCGCCCGACCGCCGCCGCCCCGGTGCCGGCCCGTCCCTGGTGCACCAGCAGGTCGTAGCCGCGGCGCTGCTCTACGTCGCCCAGAACGGCCCAAGCGGCGTTCACTTCGAGCATGCGGCGGCGGGACTCAGCTTGCTGGCGCGGCGGGTCGCCGGCGTGCAGGTCGGGGTGGTACTTGCGGGCCAGGCCCAGGTACGCCCGCCGGATCTCCGCCGGATCGGCCCCCATGGGCACGCCGAGCACCTCATAGTGGTTCACCAGGGCCAAGGGTACGGCCAGGCCGGCGGCGGAGCCGATAGCAACCACCGCCGGTGGTTGACATGAGCATGGCGCCACTGGCGGGCGGCCCGGTGGGACCATGGCGACGATGGCCGCCGACGCTGTTCCCGTGGTGCTGGTCGAAGACGACCCCGACATCGCCGACCTGGTCGACCTCTACCTGCGCCAGGCCGGGTTCCGGGTGTATCAGGCGAACAGCGGCGAACGGGGCCTCGAAGTGATCCGGGACCGGTCGCCAAAGGCGGTGATCCTCGATCTGGGACTGCCTGGCGAGATCGACGGCCTCGAGGTTTGCCGCCGCCTGCGCGCCTCCGGTGACGTGCCGATCATCATGCTGACCGCCCGCGACGACGAGATCGACCGGGTGCTCGGCTTCGAACTGGGAGCTGACGACTACGTCACCAAGCCGTTCTCGCCCCGTGAGCTGGCGGCGCGGGTGAAGGCCATCTTGCGCCGCAGCGACCCCCGACCGGCAGCCAGCCCGGCAGTCATAACCGTCGACCGGCTCGAGGTCGACACCGCCCGCCGAGAGGCCCGTGTGGATGGACAGCCGGTGGCGCTGGCCACCCGCGAGTTCGAGCTGTTGCGCCACTTGGCCGAAAACCAGGGCATCGCCCTTTCCCGCCGCCAGTTGCTGGACAGCGTTTGGGGACCGGAGTGGGTCGGTGACGAGCGCACCGTCGACGTCCACGTGCGCCAGCTACGCAAGAAGCTGGCCGACGCCTTGCCGCTGGCCACGGTGTGGGGCGTCGGCTACCGGATGGGCTGACCGGGTGCGCCGGCGAATCAGCTTCGCCATCCTGGGGACGCTGGCCGTCGCCCTGGTCCTGGTCGGCCTGGGCACCCTGGCCCTCGCCCGGGTGGCGGCCAAGCGCGACACCGAGCAGAACCTGCGCAGGCAGGCCGAAGGTACCGCCGAGCTGATCCCCGCCTTTGTGCGTTCGAACCGCCCGCTGGCCAAGGCCAACCGCACCCGGCTGCTCAAGAAGCTGCGGCTGCAAGGGATCGGCTTCGTGACCATCTCCTCGAGCGGTCAGCTGGCCGGCGTGCAGGATCTTCCCGCCGGCATCACCCAAGCCGATATCGACACCACCGCCCTGATGGCGGGCGACACGGTAAGCGGCTCCCACGGCAAGACGGTGTTCGCCATGGCGGCACGCGACCGCAGCGGCAGTACCACCCAGGCCCGCTTCACCCAGGCGGTGGTGCTCACCCGGACAGTCGAGAGCCGGACACAGGGAAGTGGCTGGTTCCTGGTGGCGTCGGCGGTGGTGCTGCTGCTCGGCGCGGCGGTGGCGTGGTGGGTGAGTCGCTCGCTTACGAGACCGCTGCAACGCGCCGATGACGCCACCCGCCGGCTAGCGGCCGGTGACTTGGCGGCCCGGGTCCCCGAACCGCCCTCCACGGCGGATGACGAGCTGGCCGAGCTATCCCGTTCGATCAACGCCATGGCCGAGACCATGGAGCGGTCGCGGGGATTGGAACGGCAGTTCCTGCTCTCGGTCTCCCACGACCTGCGCACGCCGCTCACTTCCATTCGGGGCTACGCCGAAGCGCTCACCGACGGCGCCGTCACCGACCAACGCCACGCCGGTTCGGTGATCTTGGCCCAGTCCCAGCGGCTCGAACGGCTCGTGCGCGACCTGCTCGAACTGGCCACCGTCGAATCCCGCCAGTTCGCCCTTCGACCCACGGCACTGATCGTGTCCCAGGTCGTGATGGGGACGGCCGAGGGGTTCCGCCCGAAGATCGAGGCCGAAGGGCAGCAGTTGGTGGTCGATCCAGACCCGACTGACGCGGTGGCCACGGTGGATCCCGACCGGCTCGCTCAGATCGTGGCCAACCTGGTCGAGAACGCCATCCGATACGCCACCAGCACCGTGCGCGTCAGCGTCACACGGGAGGTGGGGGCCGTGGCCGTGCGGGTGGCCGACGACGGGCCCGGCATCGTGGCCCCCGACCTGCCTCATGTGTTCGAACGCCTTTACGTGGCCCAGCACCAGCCCGAAGGCAAGGAGTCCGGTTCGGGCCTGGGCCTCGCCATTGTCCGGGAGCTGGCCGGCGCTATGGGCGGCACGGTGGCCGCCGAACCGCCCGAACCCGGCACCACGGGCGCCCGGCTAGTGGCCCGGTTCCCCCTCACCCGGGCCTGAGGGTCAGAGGGGAAGTTCGCGCACCTCGGCGGCGGCCGAACCGCCGTCCCAAGTCACCACCACCGATGCGGGGGGCTCGAGGCTGCGGGGCACCGAAGCCAGGGCGACACCGGCGGCGGAGCTGGTGATGGTCCCAGCGTCCTTCTCCCCCATCGCCAAGGCGGCGCCGGTGGGAACGACGCTGCCGTCGCCGATCACCACACCGCGGATGCGGCGGGGAACTTTGCCACCCCGGCTGTCGATGCGGGCCACCAGCTCCTGGCCGGTGAAGCAACCCTTGGTGAAGCTGACCGACGCGTCGATCACCCACTGCCCGGCCTCGGCAGGGATGGTGGACTCCGTTAGCTCGGCGCCCATCTGGGGCACGCCCAGGGCGATGCGCAGCGCTTGGAGCTCAGCGGCGCTGACCGACTCGGCCCCTTCCGGCACGACCACCGCGTCAGCCGGACCGATGATGTCGACCCCCTCGACCCCGGGCCACCCAGCGCTAGCGGCCACGGCGGCGTCGCCCTCCTCCTGTTCGGTGGGCGCCCGCAACGCCGCTGCGCCCGGGCCCCGTACCGCCAGCGCCCTCCACGACAGCGGTTCGAACTCGACCTTGGTCCGCAGTTTGAACCGCTCCAGCCGGGTTACCACGGCCGGGCCGAAACCGCCGTGCACGTCCAGGAGGATGCGGTCCTCGGCCAGCTTGGTGAGCCGCAGCCAGGCGTCGACCTTGCCCTGGGGCTGGAGCAGGAACGACCAGGCCGAGCCTCCCACCGACAGCGCGGTCACGTCCTGGCTGAGCTGGCCCTGCAAGAACGTCATGACGTCAGGACCGGCCGCCAGCACGACATCTCGGTCGAGCGGGGCGGCAACCAGGTGGTCGGGCGCGGTCGGTATCTCGGCCATCCCGCCATTGTGGCGGCAGTACCGTCGGTTCCGTGCACCGCTGGCAGGTTGGTGAAGTCGAGATCGTGCGGATCACCGACGACGACTTCGTGCTACCCGTCGATCGGCCGGTGCCGTCCTGGGCGGTCCCAGACCTGGCCACCGCATCCGGCGAGGTGGGCATCGCCTTCAGCGCCATCTCCGTGGCCGACGGCGACCGCCGGATCGTGATCGACCCGTGGCTGGCCAACGACGGGCCCCGCTCCGGTCCTACCGCTGACGCCGACCGCCACGTGCAGAGGTTGCTCGACCGACTGGCCGGCGCCGGCTTCCGCGCCGACTCGGTCGACACGGTGGTCAACACCCACTGGGACGGGGACGGCTGGAACACCCGGTCCGCCGCCGCCGCCCCGAAACGCGGTTGGGTGCCCACCTTCCCGAACGCCCGTTACCTGTACTCGACCCAAGAGCTGTCCCGCTTCCGGTCGGGATCCCACGAGAGCGCTCCCGAGGCCATGGCGGTGCTCGACGCCGCCGGGGTGCTGGAACCCATCGAGGCCGGAACCGAGATCTCCGACCACGTCAGAGTGCTGGACGCCCCCGGCCACCGCGACGGCCACCTGGCGGTGCGGGTCGAGTCCGGTGGCGACCTCTGCATCGTGCCCGGCCACCTGGTGCTGAGCCCCCTTCAGATTGACGACCCCACCACCGCCGCCGACGAGGACCCCGAGGCCGCCACCGCCAGCCGCCGCCGGCTGCTGGCCGAGCTGGCCGACCGCCACGGCCTGTTACTGACCACCCTCATGGGCGGACCCGGCGGCGGCTTCGTGAGCCGAAACGATGCGGGCGACGGCGGTTATCGCCTCGACCCGAGCTGACCCGGTTCAGCGGGACCGATTTCCCTCCATCTCCTGGCGGGAGAGTCTCATGCGCCGGGCCGCCGGCACTGCGGCGAGCAGGGCGCGCGCCTTGTTGTGGCACTCCAGGTCCTCGTGGGCGGGGACCGAGTCGGCCACCACGCCGGCGCCGGCCTGGACGCTGGCCCGGCCGTCAGGCAGGCAGACCATGGTGCGGATGGCGATGGCGGTATCGACGTTCCCGCTGAAGTCCAGATAGCCGACCACCCCGGCATATGGGCCGCGCTTGAGCGGTTCGAGGTCATCGATGATCTCCATGGCCCGGACCTTGGGAGCGCCGGACACCGTCCCCGCCGGCAGGGTGGCGCGCAGCACGTCGATCGGCGTGCGGCCGGGTGCGAGATCGCCGGACACCTGCGAGGTCAGGTGCATGACGTGGCTGTAGCGCTCCAGGGTCATCATCTCGTCGAGCGTCTCGGTGCCGAAGGTGACCACCCGGCCCACGTCGTTGCGGGCCAGGTCGACCAGCATCACGTGCTCGGCGATCTCCTTGGGGTGTTCACGCAGCTCGGCGCCGAGCCGTTTGTCGTCCTCGTCAGTGCGGCCCCGGCGGCGGGTGCCGGCGATGGGCCGGGAGATCACCTTGCCGTCGAGCAGCTGCACCATCGGCTCCGGTGACGAGCCCACCAGGGTCACCTCGGGGGTGCGCACCAGGTACATGTAGGGGCTGGGGTTGACCTGGCGCAGCACCCGGTACACATCGAAGGGGTCCGCTTCCAGCTCGAAGTCGAACCGCTGGGAGAGGACCACCTGGAAGATGTCTCCGGCGAAGATGTGCTCGCGGGCGGCCTCGACAGCCAGCTCGTAGTCAGCCGAACCCATGGTCGAGGTGACCTCGGGCAGCGGGTCATCCGGATCAGGCGGTTCGACCAGCGGCTCCCGCCGCGGTGTGGCCCCGTCTTCAGCCAGCTGTTGCAAGCGGGCCACCGCCCCGTCGTAGGCCCGGTCCAACTCGACCTCGTCGGCCCCTGGTTCGACCAGCGCGTTGACGACCAGGGTGACGCGCTGGCGCCAGTGGTCGAAGGCGGCCAGCTCGCCGACCACCGCCAGCACCGCTTCGGGCAACCCGAGATCGTCGTGGGGAACGTTGGGCAGGTGCTCGACCTCCCGGACCACGTCGTAACCCAGGTAACCGACCAGCCCGCCGTGAAGGGGCGGCAGCGCGTCTACAGCCGGCGAGTGGTAGCGCTCGAGCAACGACTCGACCGCCGCCAGCATCCCCCGGTCGAGCGGTATCTCAGCCGGGATCGGACCGCCGTGGACCTCGACGGCGCCGCCCGGTTGTGCGACCAGGGTGGCGGCCGGGCGCCGACCGACGAAGGACCAGCGACCCCAACGCTCGCCGTGTTCCACCGACTCGAACAGGAACCCCGGCTCCCCGTTCCGGCACAACCGGGCAAAGGCGGCCACCGGGGTGACCAGATCGGCGACCAGCTCGCGCCAGACGGGCACAACTGTGTGGCCGCGGGCCAGGTCGCGGAAGTCCTGGCGCGAGGGCACGGTCGGCATCAGCAGTCGCGAGTCGGTCGGAGCCAGGCGCCGGGTGGGCGTTCAGCCGCCGAAGGGGCGGAAGAAGCAGGAGTGCTCGCCGGTGTGGCAGGCACCCCGACCCTCCTGCTCGACCACGAACAGCAAGGTGTCACCGTCGCAGTCGTAGCTGGCCCGGCGGATGAACTGGCGGTCTCCGGAGGTGTCGCCCTTGCGCCACACCTCTTGTCGTGACCGGCTCCAGAATACGGTTCGGCCCTCATCCAAGGACTGGCGCAACGTCGACTCGTTCATCCACGCCATCATCAGCACGTCACCGGTGCCCTGCTCCTGCACGATGGCCGCCACAAGCCCGTCGTCGTTGAAGCGGACCTGCTCCAGATCCTCGTCGCGGACCTTGATCGGCGTGGCGGTGGGCATGCGGTTCATCGTAGGGGCGGCGGCGGCGTAGCCCGAACGGGTTCTGGCGCCGCCGGGGCGTGACGGGTCAACTGGTCCGGACGGGAATGCCTTGCTCGTTCATGGCGGCCTTGGCTTCGGCGATGGTGTGCTCACCGAAGTGGAAGATGGAGGCGGCGAGCACCGCGTCGGCGCCGCCGGCGGTGATGCCATCGGCCAAGTGCTGCAACGTGCCGACGCCGCCGCTGGCGATCACGGGTATGTCGACGGCGTCGCTGATGGTCGCGGTCAGCGGCAGGTCGAAGCCGTCGCGGGTGCCGTCGCGGTCCATCGAGGTGAGCAGGATCTCGCCGGCGCCCAGCCGCTCCGCCTGAACCGCCCACTCGATGGCGTCAAGGGCGGCCGGTGTGCGCCCGCCATGGACGAACACCTCCCATCCGGTGGCGTCCGTCCGGCGGCGGGCGTCGATGGCGACCACCACGCACTGCACGCCGAACTCCTCGGCGATCTCCCTGATCAGTTCAGGCCGGTCCACCGCCGCGGTGTTGACCGCGACCTTGTCGGCGCCGGCTCGCAGCAGCCGCCGGGCGTCCTCGACCGAGCGGATGCCGCCGCCGACGGTGAACGGGATGAACACTTGCTCGGCGGTGCGGCGAGCCACCTCGACCATCGTGTCGCGGGCGTCGGAGCTGGCCGTGATGTCCAGGAAGATCAGTTCATCGGCGCCCTCAGCGTCGTAACGAGCGGCCAGTTCGACGGGGTCACCGGCGTCGCGGAGTCCGACGAAGTTCACGCCCTTGACCACCCGGCCGCCGTCGACGTCAAGGCAGGGGATCACCCGCGCGGTGCGCATGCGCTGAAGCTAACGGGGCAACGGCGGCCACTCGCCGTCAAGACGTGTTGCCGCGGTCGGGCACCCCAGATCCAGCCCCATTGGACGCAGGGACGCGGCGATTAGGTGCTGTTACGGTCCGAATGGTGAGGGGCGACTTGGGGATGGAGCCCGAGGCAGGAGAAGAAACCGGCCTGGAACGCGGCCTGCTGATCACCTATCTGGCCATCCGGGCGGTGCACGTCACCCAGGGTCTCATCTGTGTGCTGAGCGGTTGGTCGACTTATCGCCGACCGAAGTTGGCGGCGGTGACGCTGGTGGTTTGCGCCTCGGAGACCGGGTGGCTGATCCATCGATGTGTGCCCGGTGGCCGAGCTGAACCCACTGCCGTCCGGGTCGATGTGGCGACGGGGGTGGTAGGGCTCTTGGCGATGGCCCGGGCCATGGACCCGGCGGACCGGACGACATCGATGAACTGGGTGATGCCCTACACGGTCGGCTCGGCTGCCGGTCTGTCGATGGGGTTCGGTGCCGGCGCGGAGGGGATCGGATCCATCAGCGCCCTGGCCGCCACCTATCTGGCCACGGCGAGAGGTGAGAAAGGCTCGACGCAGCGCACCACCGCGGTCGCCAATGCCGCTTCCTATGTCGGGTTCTTCGCAGTCGCCGAGTCGGTGACGCGCGCCGTGCGCAGGGCCAGCCGAAGCCTGGCCGCCGCTCGAGCCGAAGCGGCGACCCGAGGTGAGCAGTTGTTGCGGGAACAGCACCGCCTGACCGTCGAGCGCGAGCGCAACCGGCAGAACCGCCTGATCCACGACTCGGCGCTGCAGACCTTGGACGTCGTGGCCGCAGGGTTGCACGACGACCCAGGCCCGGTGCAAGCCCAGGCCCGGGTAGAGGCGACTCGGCTGCGCCGGGCACTGGCCGGGACCGAGGCGGCCCGAGGCCTGTCCCAAGGCATGCACGGCCTGGTCGACGAGGCCGGAGAGCTCGGCCTCCACTGCACCTTCACCGCATCGGTTACCGCCGAACCGACCGACGATGCCACCGAAGCCCTGGTCGAAGCCACCCGGGAGGCGTTGCGCAACATCACCAAACACGCCGAGGTAACCACGGCTGTCATCCGGGCGGTGGACCACGCCGCAGGCATCCAGGTAACGGTCCGGGACCAGGGCGTCGGTTTCGACCTCGACCAGACCGGTACGGGATTTGGGCTTCGACAATCGATCGACGCTCGCCTCGCCGATGTCGGCGGCTCCGCCACCATCTGGTCCGAGCCTGGACGAGGTACCAGGGTGACGCTATGGGTACCGCGATGACCACCGTGGCGGTGATCGACGACCATCCGGTCTACCGCCGGGGGCTCGCTCAAGCCGTCGCCACCTCGCCTGATCTCATGGTGGCCGCCACCTTCGAATCGGTAGACGCGTTCTTGGACGCCGCCCAACCGGCCGATGTGGTCCTGTTGGACTACCAGCTGCCGGGCGTGGCTGGTCCCGATGCGGTGCGGGCCATCGTCTCGACCGGCGCGGCGGTGCTGATGGTGTCGGCCAACATCGCCAGAGAAGCCGTCCTGGCCACCCTTGCGGCGGGAGCCCGGGGCTATGTCGCCAAGCACGCCGATGTCCCCGAGATCCTCGAGGCCATCGCGACGGTCTCTGATCCCAACGATCCCGGCACCTACGTGTCGCCCACCCTGGCCGCCTACCTGCTCGACGCCGCCGACACCAAGGGCGTTGGCAAGCTCGTTCTGTCCGATCGCGAGAGGGAGGTGCTGGCACTCGTCGCCGGCGGAGAACGCGACAAGGACATCGCCGAGATCCTGTGCATCAGCGTCGGAACCGTGCGCTCCCACCTCGACCACATCCGCACCAAGACCGGCCGCCACCGCCGTGCCGAGCTCGCCACCTATGCCCTCCGCCAAGGCATTACCCCGTCTCCGGGTTCAGTGGACGGCGACGCTTAGTCCGGGGTCAGGTACGCCTGGTGCTGACCCTCCCCGCAAGTCGGATTACGTACTTCCGCGGATGCCGTGGAGGCGAACGCAGGCGCAACATCGCCTTATGAGTCGAAAACTGCTTCCTTCCACGTCGATCGGACTGTCGCGCCTACTGGCGGCAAGCGTCGTTCTGACCTTGGCGGCCGTCAGCCTTGGCGCGGCGCCGGCGCGTGCGGCCCTCCTCGGGCGGGCCCCCGATTCCGGAGGCCTCGCGTACTGGGCCAGCCAGATAGGCACTGAGGGGGACCTCGTCCTGGCTGCCAACTTCGCTGCTTCCCCCGAATACTTCGACCGAGCCCAAACCCGCTTCTACTGAGCTGGGTTGCGTCGTGTGCGAATCAGCTCCGCAGCATCGAATGGCGAGATGGCGTCGTCCTGTCCGGGTGGTGATGGTGGCGGCAGTCGGTGCGGCCGCCGTCGCCTGCGCCGGAGGCGGCGGGAGCAGTGGGAGCGCCGGGAGCGGGTCCAACTCAGGGCACCTTCAGGTTCAGGTTAAAGCCCTACCCGTCGGCGTCGCCGCCGACGTGACGCTGACTGGACCGCACAACTATCGGCGACATCTGACAGGCGCGACGACACTGTCGCAACTTCGTCCGGGCCAGTACCACGTCGTGGCGAATCCGGTGTCAGACCCGAGGGACCGCTTCTATGCCACACCCGACCAGCTCGACGTGGATGTGGCCTCCGGGCGCGTCGGCATCGCGTCTGTCGACTACGCCGACCTGATCCCGTCCACCACCAAGGTCATCGATCCCCGCGACCTGCGTAGTCCGGTTGGCGACCCGTCAGCGGCCGGGTTGGTGCAGTTCGCTTCCACCGCTTCCAACGTGAAGGGTCTGCACCCGGGTGACATTCTCGTGGCGGCTTCGGGCCCAGCGGCCCCCCAGGGGCTGCTCCGCAGAGTCATCGCCGTTCGGAGCACGCCGGACGGTGTCGACGTCGACACTTCGCCCGCGACTCTTCACGACGCGGTGCCGCGGGGCCGCTTGGAGTTTCACCGCGACCTCACAACCCAGTCGGTTACCGGCAGTGGTCCCGGCGGGGGAGTTCGGCGGTTCAGTCTCCGCGATGGAATCCAATGGAATTTGACCTTTGGTTATGGCGCCTGCGGGGTCGGCCCGACCGGCGATCTACAGCCGCCGGAGGTCGACTTCTCGGTCAACCCCACGGTGGACTTCGAGGTCGACTGGGGCGTCTTCTCCCCCAACCGCGTGCGTTTCGTTGCGGGGCTCGACGAGCACGCTGACGCCACCTTCAAATCCGGTGACCGCTACACCTGCAAGGCCGACAAGAAGACGCCCGATCCGCCCGAGAAACTCGACAGCTTTGAGGTCCAGGTGGGCCCGATTCCTGTCGTGGTCACTCCGCAGTTCCAACTCAACGGCACATTGCGAGGTTCGCTGACCAAGGACTCAGGTGTGACCGTCCACCAAGCGCTCCAAGCTCATGCCGGGGTGCAATGGGAAAACGGCAACCTCTCAGGGATTCATGACTTCTCCAAGAGTCTCAGCGGCCAGCCTCTCGCTTCGTCGTCGTTCGATATCTCGCTCAAAGCGGGCCCGGAGCTCACCTTCTCGGTCTACGGGCTGGGCGGTCCCTACGCCAACGAACAGTTTGGCGTTCGCACCACTACCTCGGCTGGGCAAACCACCGGCTACGGCGGTCTCTACTTCAGTGCGGGAGTGAAACTCGACTTCTTGAACTTCAAGCTCGAGTATCAGCTTCCCAACCTCATCAACTTCGAAGATCAGCTCTTCCAGTTCAACGAACCGACCACCTCCACGACCTCTACCACGACCGCCCCCGCCACGACCGCCCCCGCCACGACCGCCCCCGCCACGACCGCCTCTTCAACGACAACCCCGGCCACGACCGCCTCTTCAACGACAACCCCGGCCACCTCCGCCACAACCACTACCACCACAACCACTACCACGTCGCCCTCTCAGCCACCGGTTGGCGCGGCGTGCGCCAACCCGATGTCGCCGCAGGACGCCCGCTCATTTGTGGCCACCCAGGTTGGCCCCTACGGGCCCTGGGTTCCTGAAGCCAGCACTTATGACCCCTCGCTCGACCTTTCCGCGATCGAAGGCGACACCCCCGGGGCTACCGCGAGTTCGCCTGTGCAAGTCTTCCTCTTCCACAAGGGCTGCTTCCTGGGAACGACCACTTCTAACGGCAACTATTTCAACTCCACCTTCGCCCAAACGGGCAGCGATACCGTCAGCGTCCACTACGCGCATTACCAACCCACGGACGGCAACTGCTGTCCGAGCCTGCCCGAGTACGTCGTGCGTTACCACTGGGACGGCGACCATGTCGTACCCCTCGACCCCCTCCCCCCGCTCGGGCAAGGGCTCCCGTACTGACGTCCCCCGCTTCGCTCACGTCGCGGCCCGTGGGCTTCTCGACTGACCGTCGTGGATCCCCCCGAGCCTGAGCTCTCCGGTTCTCGGCTGAGCGCTCCGCCAGCCACCGGGCCGGCGTCGATGCTCTGGCAAGCTTCGCGCCCATGCCCGGCCTGCTCGTCGTCATCCGCCACGGCCAGACGGAGTGGAGCGGATCGGGCCAGCACACTGGAAACACCGACATCCCGCTCACCGACCAAGGGCGCGACGACGCCCGCCGGCTCCGGTCACGGCTGAACGACCGGCACTTCGAGCTGGTGCTGTGTAGCCCGCTGGTCAGGGCTTGGGACACCGCCGTGCTGGCCGGGCTCGGCGACCAGGCTCAGGTCGACAAGAACCTGCTCGAGTGGGATTACGGCGACTACGAGGGCTTGACCACGGCAGAGATCCGCGAGCAGGTGCCGGGCTGGACCGTGTGGACCCATCCCAGCCGCGGCGGGGAGACCGCCGCCCAGGTGGCCGCCCGCGCCGACGCCGTGCTGGGCCGGGTCCGGCCGGCGCTGCACCACGGTGACGTTGCCCTGGTGGCCCACGGCCACTACCTGCGGGTGCTGACCGCCCGCTGGCTAGGTCTCGGCCCTGAGGCCGGCGTGCACTTCCTGCTCGACCCCTCCACCATCAGCGAGCTCGGCCACGACCGCGACACCCCCGCCATCTGCCGCTGGAACGCCTGACCGGCTCTATGCGTTCTACGGGCTTGAGGGCGGCGGACAGGTCTCGTACTGGTGACATCAGCATCTAGGTCATACGCACGTTCTGCGACTCTCGAACGAGCCGCCCGGACAGCGGCCCGAGACATCCTTGGCCCGGGACATCCTTCATACCTACCGCCGCCGCCGGTCGGTGAGGGGCGAAAGGCCAATGTGCCAGCGCCGGCGGGTTCCATTCTCTGCTGGCCCATGGCTTGGGCCACGGAGGTCGGCCCGGTGGCGACGAGGACGCCCCTCCTCAGTGCCGGTGGGCGGCTGGCACTCCGGTGGGCGCTGGGTCTGCGGCGCCACCGTTCATGACGACGGACTGATAAGCGCCCGGTCAGGGGGACCGGCTGCCGGAACCGGACGTGACCGGCTGGCGCTCGGGTCGAGTGATGTTGGGGCTGAAGTCGATCCACTTGAGGTGGAGGCGTTCGCCGGGTGGGTGCTGGTAGTCGACCGGGTCGAGACCGAGGTCGGTGGCGGCGTCGGCCGGGTCAGTTGCGGCCGGGACGGGTCGGGGTTGGCCAATAGGTTCGAGGCTCCGGCCGTGGCGATCACAGACGGGCAGGTCGCCGGCGGTGCCGGTGATGGGTAGGAGTCCGAGGTGGTGGAGGCGGTGGTGGCGGTGGCAGAGGCAGATCAGGTTGTCTGGGTCGGTGGGTCCGAGGTCTTCCCAGTGCACGATGTGGTGGATGTGCAGCCACCGTTTCTGCCCGCAACCCGGTACCCGGCAGCCTTTGTCGCGGTGTTCGATGAGGCGCCGGACCCGGCGGGGCACGATCCGCTGTGCCCGCCCGACCGCCACCGGGTTGCCGAGCGTCTCCCACACCGGCACCACCTCACAGCCGCACAGCAACATCTGACGGAGTGCGGCGGGTAGCGGCGCCCCCAGGTGCAGGCCGGCGACACCGGGACCGGTGAGGTTGGTGGGGTCGGCTTCGAGGTGGACCAGCACCCGGAACAGATCCGAGCCGCCCACCTGGCCGCCGTCGCCGACGGCCAGCGAATCGGCGGCCAAGGCCACGGCGGCGTCAGCCCAGGACAGGTCACGGCGCGCCGCTCGCCCTTCTGGGCTGTCGGCATCCACGCCGGGGTGGTCACGACGGAACAGCTCGTCTCGCTTGGCGACCAGCGCCTGCTCATACAGGGCGCCCTCATCGGCGGGCAGGTCCAAGGTGGCGTGCCAACTGCCGCCATCGGTCGACCCGAACATGACCTTCCGTTCCGGTTCCGGATCCCGAGGCGGCGGATCGGTCGGATCGGCCGGCGTGTCGGGTACCGGTTCGACGAACTGGTAGCGGCCCAACATTCGGTGCAACTGCGGGACGGTGGCGTTGACCGCCACCCCGACCACGTCGGCGTCGAACCCGGCGGGGCAATGCCGGGCCACCACCTCCGCCTGATCCAACGACAAGACGCCCTCGCGTACCGCCTCGTCGAGATGCGGGAGCTCAGGAACGCGGCGGGCCACCGCCACCACTTGACGGGCATGGGCCCGGGACAGGCCGGCCTGCCACACCAGCCACTGCTCCGGTGTGTGGATCCCCCACTGCTCCCACCACCCGCCGGCCAGAGCTTCCGCCGCCAACTCCACCAACCTGGCGTGCGCCGAGTTCAACACCCCCACCGTCGCCGCCACCTCCGCCTCCAACACGTCGATCGCCGCATCCCTCTTGCGAAACTTGTCGGCGTCAAGTGTCGTGGGCATGACACTAGTATAGGACAGACGTTCGGTTATTGCACCTCTGATCTTCGAATTTGTCCGAGGCGCGCTCCGTCACTTCGGCAGAGAAGGGCCGTCCGCCTGTCGGGGCCGATTGTTGCTGAGTGGAGGAGCAGCCTCGCCCCCTTCGAGAAACTGCCCGTCACCCTGGTGCCGGTGACACCTCATTTCCGTCACGGTTCGTGTTGACGAGCGCATCGTCCAAGTGGCGGCCGGCGAATCTATTTGTCGTTATGACATCCCGGATCCAGCGGCGGCCCCTGGATCGAGGTGGATGGGTTTGGCACCACGGTGTAGCCATGGAGTTCGATCATCGACCACACCATCGGAGGGTCGATCCGCTCATGACGCTACGCATCAGGGTCAGCTGCGTGGCATTGTTGCTCCTTGTCACGTACCTGACCGGGTGCAGTGGCAATCAAGTTCCTGCATCGCCGCAGCCAAAGCTCAGGTGCCCGTCTGGTCAGCGGACCGAACGGCGACCGAACTTGGTTGTGCTGCGGTCGCCGCAGCGCCACCTCGCCGTGATGCTTCCGGGCTCCTCTGACCGCGTCGGCGAGGGAGAGAAGGCGAAGATCCTTTGGCACTTCACTGTGCAGGGAGGGACCCAAGTGACCCTCACCGGCCGGGACGTGCCAACCGGCAAACGGGTGCGGTGGCTCGATGGCGATGCGATCGTCGACGCGACACGGGGCCAAACACTCCCGGGGAAAGGCGCTGGGCCAAACGGGTCGGGCTCGAACTTTCCAAGCCTGGTCCAGCGCGGCAACCTGCAGCGGATCCTCGTCCATGCACAAGGACCTGGACTCAACGACCAGATCTGCGTCTCGTTCCGCTAGATGGGAGTGACGATGGGTATAACAGCATTACAGTACGTACGTCCGGTTCGCTGCGGATATTGGGAATTGAATTCGGGATAGCTCCCGGCCTGAGGGCATCGGTTCCCAGCCCCGGCATAGGGCATCTGCACCGCTGCCGGCGTCCCATCAAGTGGTATCGGGAGTCGTTCGGGACCGACCATCGCAACGAGGTGCGGAACAGGTCTGGCACCGGACGGTTGTGCGGCTTGCTTCTCTATGTCGTGCCACGATGAAGTGGCAATCAGTTGCAGGAAGGGGACGAAGTTGTCGGAGCGATCAAGAACCCTCGCTGACGATCCGTTCGGTGGTCGGCAGCCGACCAGTCACGAACGGCTGACGGGACTGCCCTGGGATGCGTCGTACCACGACGGCCCTGCGCCTTGGGATGTTGGCCAGCCGCAGCCCGCAATGGTGCGTCTGGCATCGGAAGGCCGATTCGCCGGAGCGGTGCTCGATGCGGGCTGCGGGACCGGCGAGAACGCCCTTTACGTCGCCTCGCTGGGATTGGCGATTCTGGGCGTTGACGTGGCCGAAACCGCCCTGGCCAGCGCCCGATCGAAGGCCTACAAACATGGGATCGAGGCTGAGTTCGCGGAGGCTGACGCATTCGAGCTGGAGCGTTTGGGGCGCAGGTTTGAGACAGTGCTGGACTGCGGACTGTTCCACACCTTCGACGGCGACGAGCGACCACGATACGTGTCAAGTCTGGCGTCGGTGATCGAGCACGATGGAACCCTGTACTTGTTGTGCTTCAGTGACGATGGTCCCGATACCGGTCCGCACCCCGTCACTCAGGAAGAGCTGAGAGCGGCGTTCAACCCCGGCAACGGATGGGATGTCACCGCCATCGAACCGGACCGGGTTCAGACGAGATATCACCACGACGGCGCACCGGCCTGGTTGGCGACGATCAAACGGATCTAGTCGTCACCACTGCCACGAAGTAAGACCTTCCGATGCCAGATTTGGAGTTCACCCGCCTCCACCGGCCCTGGGCGATACTTCCTCAGAATAGATCGGACCCAGCGGATCTCGATGCCCCCAGCGCCTCATCGAGGGTGAAGGCGCCCTCGTAGAGAGCTCGGCCGACGATCGAGCCGGCCAAGGTGCGGCCGTTGACTTCGAGTGAGGCCAGGGCACGGATGTGATCAAGGGTGCCGACGCCGCCGGACGCGATCACGTCGAGTTGAGTGGCGGCCAGGACCTCGGCCAGCCCGTCGAGATCGGGACCGGCCAGGGTCCCGTCGCGCCCGATTTCGGTGACCACCACCGTGGCGACACCGACGTCATCGAACTCCTGCGCCACCTGCACGACCGGCCGGCCCGAGCCTTCGACCCAGCCCCGAACCGCCAGCTCACCGCCGCGGGCGTCGAGGCCCACCGCGATGCGTCCGGGGTGGGCCGCCGACAGCCGTCGCACCAGCCCCGGGTCCTCCAGCGCCGCCGTTCCGAGCACGACCCGATCGACCCCGGATTCGAGCAATGACGCCGCCGCCAAGTCATCCCGGACGCCCCCGCCGCACTGCACCTTGGCCGCAACTCCGGCGGCGATGGCGGCGACCACCTCCCGGTTGAGCGGCTGGCCCGTCCGGGCGGCATCGAGGTCGACCACGTGGATCCAGTCGCTGCCGGCGTCGGCGAACACCCGGGCCTGGGCAACCGGGTCGTCGCCGTACACGGTCTCTCGGTCGAAGTCGCCCTGGTAGAGACGGACGCAGCGACCGTCGCGCAGGTCGATCGCCGGGTAGAGCTGCATCAGCGAACGGCGGCCGGCTGGCGGCACGCCGCCACGAAGTTGCCGAGCAGGGCCAACCCACCGGTGCTGGACTTTTCGGGGTGGAACTGGGTGGCCCACAGCCGGCCCCGTTGCACCAACGCCGTTACCGGACCGCCGTAGTCGCAGGTCGCCACCACCTCGGCCGAGGCCTCCGGCGCGAAAGAGTGCACGAAGTACATCCACGCCGGTTCGGCGATGCCTTCGAGCAGTGGGCAGGCGGCGGTCGCTTCCAGCGTGTTCCACTGCATCTGGGGATGTTTGACGCCATCGGGAAGGCGGCGCACAGTGCCGTCCAGCACACCCAAGCCGGTGACGCCCGGGCTCTCCTCGGACCGGGCGTAGAGCAACTGCATGCCGATGCAGATGCCGAGGAAGGGCGGCCCCGACCCTTCGGCGGCGGCGCCGGCGGCGTCGGCGGCCACATCGAACAACCCACTCTCACGAACCGCCTCGGCACAGCGGCCAAAGGCGCCGACGCCCGGCAGCACCACACCGTCGGCGTCGCCGATGAAACCGGGATCCGAGGTCAGCCGGGCGCCGGCGCCGACGTACTCCAACGCCTTCTGCGCCGACCGCAGGTTGCCGATGCCGTAGTCCAACACCGCCACCAGAGGCTGTCTCATGGCGACCACCGGGTCATGGCGACCACCGGGTCATGGCGACCACCGGGTCATGGCGACCACCGGGTCATGGCGACCACCTGCGGCGGTCGCTTCCCGGCTGTTCGCTGGCGCTCGCGACGGCGGGCCGGCTGGGCGGGCTCGTTCGCTGACGTCGACCACCAAGTCACAGGGAACCCTTGGTGGAGGGGACGCCGGTGCCCTCGATGCGCACGGCGTCGCGGAGGCAGCGGGAGACGCCTTTGAAGGTGGCTTCGATGATGTGGTGGGTGTTACGGCCGGCTTGCTTGGTGACGTGCAAGGTGATGCCGGCGGCGGTGGCGAAGCTCTGCCAGAAGTGCTCGACCAACTCTGGGTTGAACGGCGGGTCACCCAGCGGCAGGACCTCGCCGAAGGGCACGTCGAACACCACGAACGGGCGACCCGACAGGTCGAGGGCTACAGCCACCAACGCCTCGTCGAGCGGGAACGACCCGCTGGCGAACCGACGGACGCCGGCCTTGCCACCCGCCGCCTCAGCAAAGGTCTCCCCCAAGAGGATGCCCACGTCCTCGACCGTGTGGTGGGCGTCGACGGCCAGGTCTCCGGTGGCCTCGATGGTCAGGTCGAAGCCGCCGTGGCGGCCGATCTGGTCGAGCATGTGGTCGAAGAAAGGCAGCCCGGTGCTGGCCTTGACGGTCCCGGTGGGCCCGTCGAGGTCAAGAGAGATCGAGATGTCGGTCTCCTTGGTGGTCCGGGATCGGGCGGCGGATCGCGAACGGGCGGCGTCGGTCACGTCAAGACCTCCTTGAGAGCGGCGAGGAAGCGGTCGTCCTCTTCGGTGGTCCCGATGGTGACCCGCAGGCAGCCTTCGAGACGGGGCCAGCCAGAGCAGTTGCGCACCAGCACCGAACGGTCGAGCAGCCCTTGCCAGACCTCGCCGCCGTCGACCGAGCCGGGCCGGAACAGCACGAAGTTGGCACCCGACGGCCACAGCTCGACGTCGAGCTCGGCCAGCGCGGCGCTGAGCCGGCCCCGCTCCTCCACGAGCCCGGCCACCCGCGCGTCCATGTCGGCCTGATGATCCAGGGCGAGGCGGCCGGCCACTTGCTTGAAGGCATCCAGGTGGTACGGGAGCACCACCTTCTCCAACTCGGCCACCAGCCACGCCGGCCCGACCAGGTACCCGAGCCGGGCGGCGGCCATGGACCACGTCTTGGAGTAGGTGCGGGTGACCACCAGCGGTCGGTCCTCGGCCACCAGCTCCAACGCCGACCAGGGTGCGAACTGGCCGTAGGCCTCGTCGACGACCACCAACCCGGGGGCCAGCCCGAGCACCTGGTGGACCGATTCAGGCGTCTCGACCAGACCGGTGGGGTTGTTGGGCGAACACAAGTAGGTGACGTCGGGCTCGGCCTCGACCAGCACCCGGCGTACCTCGCCCATGTCCAGACTGAAGTCCGGTGCCCGTTGACCGACGGCCACCCCGGTGCCGGTGATGCGGGCGATGTGGCTGTGCAGGGCGTAGGTGGGTTCGAAGACGGCAACGGTACGCCCGGCCCCGCCGTAGGTGAGCGACAGGGTCTGGAGCACCTCGTTCGAGCCGTTGGCGGCGAAGACCTGTTCGGCACCTACGCCGTGCAGTTTGGCGATGGCTCGGCGCAGATCGAGCGCCGCCCGGTCCGGGTAGCGGTTCCAGGCCACCGAGGCGGCGGCGTCGGCCACCGCGTCGAGCCACGCCTGCGGTGGGGCGAAAGGGGCCTCGTTGGTGTTGAGGCGCACGTCCACCTCGACCTGCGGCGAGTGGTACCCAGGCATCAGCGCGATGTCATCACGCGGGCGGATCGGCGGCTGGTTCATGTTTGGCTCGGGGCAGCCGCAGGCACCGGCAGCCCATCGGGAAAGCGCCGCATGACTGAGTCGGCGTGAGCGGTCAACCCCTCGGCAGTGGCCAGGCTGGCCACGTGTGGTGCGACCCTGGCCAGCGCGTCGGCGTCCAATGTGATGACGTGGAGGTCCTTCTGAAAGTCCCGCACGGTCAGCGCGGAAGCGAAGCGGGCGGTGCCGTCGGTGGGCAGCACGTGGTTGGGCCCGGCCAAGTAGTCACCGACCGACGCCGGCGACCACGGACCGCAGAAAACCGCGCCGGCGTGGCGGACCAGCGGCACCAGGGCCTGCGGATCAGCGGTCATCAGCTCCAGGTGTTCGGGGGCTATCAGGTTCGACACTTCTAGGGCCTGCTCAGGACCGTCCACCAGCACGACGTAGCCGCCTTCGGCGAAGGTGGACTCGATGTCGGCTCGGCGAGGCGAAGCCGCCACCTGCTGTTCGATCTCGGCCACGATGGCGTCGGCTGCACTCGGTGACCACGTGATGAGCCACGCCAGTCCCCCCGGTCCATGTTCGGCCTGCAGGATCACGTCGACGGCGGCGCTGGCCGGCGGCGCGGTCTCGTCGGCGATGACGACCACCTCGGACGGTCCGGCGAAGCTGGATGGCACGCCGACCAGCCCGGCGACCTCCCGCTTGGCCAGCGCCACGTAGACGTTGCCCGGTCCGACGATCACGTCGACCGGCCTGATCGACTCGGTGCCATAAGCCATGGCCCCGATGGCCTGCGCCCCCCCGATGGCATAGACCTCGTCGACGCCGGCCAGGGCGGCGGCGGCCAGCGTCACCGCCGGGACATGACCGCTGCGATCCGGCGGGACGCAAAGGACCACCTCGTGCACACCCGCCACCCGGGCGGCTACGGCGGTCATCAGCACGGTGCTGGGATAGATGGCCCGGCCACCGGGTACGTAGCAACCGGCCCGGTCGACCGGCCGGTGCAGCCCCTGCACCACGATGCCGTCGCGCTCATAGGTGTGGTCTTCGGCCAACTGGGTCCGGTGGAAGTCCTCGATCCGGCCGGCAGCGACCGCCAGGGCCTCACGCACCGCGGGGGCGATCGCTGCGAAGGCCGCCTGGATCTCGCGGGGCGGCACCCGCAGCTGGCCGAGGGCGACGCCGTCGAAGCGCTCGGTGAACGCCTTGACGGCGGCGTCTCCCCCGTCGCGCACGGCCGCCAGGATCTCCTGCACCGCCGCCACCGGCTGCTCACCGCCACTCGACGGTCGGGGCAGCCGGGAGCGCAGGTCTCCGGAGGCGCCGCGGAGGTCGAGTCGGTTGAGCACGGCGGCTCACGCTACCTGGCACCCCCACGGTGCCCGACGGTCGTTTCCTACTCTCGGCCTCAGCCGATGGCTGGCGAACCGGCGACTGCCGGCCCTCGCCGCGACAGCCGGTAGACAGGTTCTATGGCCTCCCCCGCCGCCGAGCTCAGCTCCCTGTCCAGCACCCTGGACGAGCTGACGACCCGCTTGGTGGGACTGGCCGAGTCCCTGGCCGGCGACGCCACCACCCAGGACGCCTCCCATGTCCTGTTCGAGGTGGAGCGCTCCCTCCGCGTCGCCCGCCGGGCCATGGACCGCGCCGCCACAGCCTTGTGACCGTACTTATGGCGAGCACCTGCGGCGTTCGCTTGTCGCCGGCTCGCTAGCGCTCACGACGGCGACTCGCCGCCGGCTTAAGGCCATCGCAACAATTATTGCGCTGCTCAGGCGCTCAGCCGGAGCATCGCAACGACTCGAACCGCATGCCGAAGGCGGTCCCGGCCGAGGCCTGCCCAGCCACCATCAACGCGGCGCAGCCGCCAGGCGGAGCCGCTCACCGGGCGGGGTTGCCAGGCGAAGCCGTCCCGGCGAGGCCTGACGCGCGGGACAGTCGAGATAGGGAAGGGGCGCCCCGTAGGGCGCCCCTTCGGCCAGACACCAGGCGGCGGATCCCGGTGTCGGCAAGTACCAGGTGGCGGGAACCTGGTATGCGCAAAACGCTAACGCACCAAATCTCGGTGGCGTCGGCAGTAACCGGCTGATTTCCTGCGACGTCGGTCACACCGTGATCAGGATGGTCGCGCCGACGGGCAGAAGTCGGCCAGCGAGCACTCCGAGCACCGAGGGGTGCGGGCCATGCAGACCCGCCGGCCGTGCATGATCAGCCTCAAGCTCAAGTCCCCTCGCTCCCCCGCGGGCACCATGGGGTTCAACTCGTGCTCGATCTTGACCGGATCCTCCTCGGTGGTCAGGCCCAGGCGGTGCGAGAGGCGGATCACGTGGGTGTCCACCGGCAGGCCCGGCAGCCCGAGGGCGACACTTCGCACCACGTTGGCGGTCTTCCGGCCGACGCCGGGCACTGTCACCAGATCGGTCATCGACCCGGGCACCTCTCCCCCGTACCGCTCGACCAGGGCGCTCGCCATGCCGATGAGGCTCCGCGTCTTGTTTTTGTAGAAGCCGGTCGGGCGGATCAACTCCTCTACGACCTCCGGATCGGCGGCGGCCAGATCTTCGGCGGTCGGGTAGCGGGCGAACAGCTCCGGGGTCACCAGGTTCACCCGTGCGTCGGTGCATTGGGCGGACAGGATGGTGGCGACCAGCAGCTCGAAGGGGTTGCGGTGGTCGAGTTCGCAGGTCGCCTCCGGGTAGGTCTCGGCCAGGCGTAGGTGCGCCAGGCGGGCGCGACCTTTGGGCGATCGGGGAACAGCCATCGGGCCAGCCAGCGTATGAGCTGACCGCCGTAGCCCGAACGGACGTTAGGTTGCCGCGGTGTTCCCCGCCTTGGATTGCCTAGTGGCGCAGGCGCGCGCCGAGGGCGGGGGTCCGGTCCGTTGGGTCGTCTCCCGCCCGACCGATGAGCATGACCAGGCCGCCGCTGCGACCGGGCTCACCGAGCGGCGTGATCTGTTCCAGCTTCGTCGCCCCCTCCCGGTGGAACCGGCCGTTCGAGCGGGAGCACCGTCGATCGCCACTCGCGCCCTGCGCCCCGGCACCGCGGACGAGGCAGCCTGGATCGAGCAGAACAACCGCTCCTTCGCCCACCATCCGGACCAGGGAGGACAGACCCTGGATTCCATGCACGCGACCATGGCGGAGCCGTGGTTCGACCCTGACGGCCTTCGCCTCATGTTCCAGGACGGCCAGCTCGTCGGATCATGCTGGACCCGGGTCCACCCGGCCGGTGAGGATCAGCTCGACGACCCGGCGCTGGGTGAGATCTTCGTCATCGGCGTCCACCCTGCCCACGGTGGAAAGGGGCTGGGCGCAGCGCTCGTGCTCGACGGCCTCGCTTGGCTCCACGCCCACGGTCTGGACTTCGGGATGCTGTACGTGGACGCCGACAACGCGCCCGCCCTGCGCCTGTACGACCGCTTGGGCTTCACCCGCCACCACGTCGACCGTGTCTACGACGGCATGGTCTCCGCCTCCTGACCGCTAACCGACCAGGTGGCCGATGCCAAAGGTGATGGCGGCGGCGGCGGCGGCGATGCCGAGCTGACGGGCGGCTGAGAACCACTTGGACCGGCCGGTGAAGGTGGCCAAAGCCACCCCGAGGCCAACGGCGCCGAGCGCCCCCAGGACGATCGAGCCGATGACCGCCCCCGTGCCGCTGGTGAACAACCACGGCAACAGCGGCAGCAGTGCGCCCAGCGCAAAACAGAGGAATGACGACAGCGCCGCCTGCACGGGCGAGCCCAGCGAGTTGGGGTTGATGCCCAACTCCTCTCGGGCGTGGGCATCGAGCGCCATCTCTGGGTCGCGCATGATCTCGCGGGCCAGGTCCTGGGCAAGGTCGGGCGAGATCCCCTTGGCGGCGTAGATCTGGGCCAGCTCGACCTGCTCGACGTGAGGCTTGTGCTTCAGCTCCCGCCGCTCCATGTCGAGCTCGCGCTCCAGCAACTCGGTCTGAGCGCGCATCGACACGTACTCCCCCGCCGACATGGACACCGCTCCCGCCACCAGCCCGGCCAGTCCCGCCAGTCGAACAACACCGGCCGAAGGGTGGCCACCGGCCACGCCGAGGATCAGCGACACGTTCGACAGCAGTCCGTCGCTGGCGCCGAAGACCGCGGCCCGACCGGCGCCACCCACCACGTTGCGATGGTGGTGTTCCATCGTCGGGCGACCAGGCGCGGTGTCCGAACCGGTCGGTGACCCGAGATCAGTCATGGCATCCACGCTACGGCCGCGACCGCGGCTCAAGGCGACTGGTCTTGCGTTGGGAGGCGCGCTCTACCGTTGCTGTTCATGGCCCCTCCCACCAGCCGGTACGACGTCGACCGGGCCGCGCTCGGCGCGCGGCTGGACGGCGAGCCGGCCTACCGCGTGGACCAGGTGTGGGACGGCTGGTACCGGAAGCTGGCCCGCCCTGAGGAGCAGACCAACCTGCCCAAAGTGCTCCGGGCCCACCTGGACGAGACGCTGCCGCCGGCGCTGGTGCCGGTGGTCGAATCGGTCAGCGAGGGCGGCGACACCGTCAAGTGGCTGTGGCAGCTCCACGACGGCCGCCAGGTCGAGACAGTCCTCATGCGCTACCCGGAACGGGCCACGGTCTGCGTGAGCAGCCAGGCCGGTTGCGCCATGGGCTGCGGGTTCTGCGCCACCGGCCAGGCCGGCTTCGACCGGCAGCTGAGCACCGGGGAGATCGTCGAGCAGGTCGTAGTGGGCGCCCGCCGTTCGACCGACGAACACCGGCGGCTTTCCAACGTGGTGTTCATGGGCATGGGCGAGCCGTTCGCCAACTACGACGCGGTGTGGCGGGCAGTCGAACGCATCCACGACGACCTCGGGCTTTCGGCACGCCACATCACCATCTCCACCGTCGGCGTGATCCCTGGTATCCGCCGGCTGGCCACCGAGGCGTTGCCAGTGAACCTGGCCGTCTCCCTGCACGCCGCCAACGACTCGCTGCGAGACGAACTGGTGCCGCTGAACCGCCGTTACCCGCTGGCCGATCTGGCCGAAGCCTGTGACGTCTACCTGTCAGCCAAGCACCGGCGGCTCTCCTTCGAATGGGCGCTGATCGACGGCGTCAACGACCGTGTTGCCGACGCCCGCGAACTGGCCGGTTACGCCCGAAGCCTCCGCGCCCACGTGAACCTGATCCCGCTCAACCCCACCCCTGGTTACCCCACCCGGGGAACGTCGCCGGCCGGCGTGGCCCGGTTCCACCAGCTCCTGGTCGGCCTGGGCGTGAACGCCACCGTTCGCCACAACCGCGGCACGGACATCGACGCCGCCTGCGGCCAACTCCGCGCGGTGTTCGTCGGTGTTTCTGGCCCGGATGGGGCTCGATCAGCGAATGAGCACGGTTAGGCGGTGGTCGGTGCGGATGGCGTCTACCAGCTGCTCGTGCGACCTCACCACGGCGCCGTCCCACACCACCGCCCGCTCCAGCACTGCGCTGGCAGAGATCCTGGCGCCGGCGCCGATCACGTTGGCGCCGCCTGAGCTCATGAGGTTGGCGGCCAGGTAATCCGCCGGGGTGCCGCAGTCGATGAACGGGCCGGCGTGGGTCACCAGGTCCAGCTGGCCTGCTTCCCACAACCCTTCCCACATGACCTCGTAGAGCCCGGACGGCTCCGGTTCCAGCTGGCCCACCACCGACCACGGCAGCAGGGCCACACCGCAGTAGCGAACCGAGCCGAAGTCGCTCCGGTCAGCGCCGGTCCCGACAACCAGCAGGCGCGTGCGCTCGCGGTCCCACCCGGTGACGAAGCCCTCCAGGTCAGCCCGGTCCAGCCAGGCGTCGGCGTTGGTCACCAGCACACTCCGCCCGTCGATCCAGTGGCGCAGCTGGCCGAGCGCCCCAGCCGTGCCCAGCGCCAGCGGCGCTTCTATCGACACCGTCACCGAACCGGACAGGTGCTCGATGAGCGATGACTGGAGGTGCAGGGCGTTCACGGCCACCTCTCCTGACCCGGCCAGCCCAGCCCCGGCCAGACGGTCGAGCGCCCAGTCGACCAACGGGCGCCCACCTACCGGGCACATCGCCTTTGGACGCAACGACGTGAGCGGCGCCAGGCGCTGGCCGGCCCCTGCGGCCAACACCACCCCTGCCACACTGTCGGACATGCGCACCACCCGCTGGCTGAACCGATCGCTTCCCCAGCTACTCCAGTACGCCAACATGCTGCTCTACTTCGAGGCCGCCTTCGCATTCTTGAGCCTGCTGAACGTCGGGTTCGGCAGCTCGGCCTACTACTTCGTGTACTACTTCTTCTCCGACTCGCGGTCGCTGAACGACTCCACCCTTGTCGTATCGATAATCGTGTTCATCGCCGCCTTGGTGTACGTGTACGCCGGCTGGGCCATCGCCAACGAGCAAAAGCGGGGGTGGATGGCGGGTGTCGCCGTCGCTTCTGGAGCGGTGGTGCTGCCCCTAGTCACCTATGGGCCGGGGATCCTGGCCACCCAGTACCTGTTCAGCTATCTCTTCAACGTCGCCCTGGTCGTCCTTCTGGTACACCGCGAAAGCCGCAACTACCAGCGCATCTGGTTCCACTGACGTGTCTCGGCTGCCGGTGCCTCCACAAGACCGAGCGTGCCAAGCTGACGTCATGACGACCAACATCGACGGCATCACCGGGCTCAAGGAGCGGGTGGGCCAGCACCTCGGCTACTCCAACTATGTGGACATCACCCAGGAACAGGTGAACACCTTCGCCGACGCCACCGGTGACCACCAGTGGATCCACGTCGACGTGGAGCGAGCCAAGAAGGAGAGCCCGTTCGGCGGCCCCATCGCCCACGGCTACCTGACCCGTCGCTCGGGCCGACCCTGGCGCCCCAGATCATGGTGGTGTCGGGGGTCAAGATGGGCGTCAACTACGGCTGCGAGAAGGTCCGCTTCCCATCACCGGTGCCGGTCGGCTCCCAACTGCGGTTGGGCGCCCAGCTCGACAAGGTCGACGAGATCGACGGCGGCGCCCAGGTGACCATGACCTTCACCTATGAGGTCGAAGGCGCGGTCAAGCCGGCCTGCGTCGCCCAGGTGGTGTTCCGCTACTACACCTGACGGTGCCGGTTTGAGCGGTCGCCATGACCTAGACCATGCTCGTGGACGAGCGCGCTGGAAGTGGTCTGTCAGCCGGGCAGCGCCTGGTGCTGGTGCTCATCATCGGAGTGGTGGCCGGGAGCGGGCTGGCGTTCGTTCTTCACTGGCCCCTGGCGGTGCTCAGCGGTTGGGACGTGGCTGCGGTCGTCTTCCTGGCCATCGTGTGGGGCCGGGTCCGTCGACTCAGCCCCGCCGAGGCCAACTCGCACGCCACTCGGGAGGACTCCAGCCGGGGCGCGGCTGAACTCGTGTTGCTCGTCGCCTGTGTCACCTGCCTGATAGGTGTCGGCTACGCGCTAATCGCAGCAGCCAAGGAGAACGGGGCTTCTATGAGCCTGCTGACCGCTCTGGCGGTCGCCAGCGTCATCGTTTCGTGGCTGGTGGTGCACACCGTCTTCGCCCTCCGCTACGCCCGGCTCTATTACACCGGCCGTTCCGGTGGTATCGACTTCAACGATGACGAACCCCCCGATTACATCGACTTCGCCTACCTCGCCTTCACCGTCGGCATGACCTACCAGGTGTCGGACACTGACCTAAAGACAAAAGCGATTCGCCGGGAGGTACTTCGCCAGGCCCTGCTCTCCTACATGTTCGGAACCGTCATTATCGCGGTCACCATCAACGCCGTCGCCGGCTTCATCAAGTAGGCGACGCTGATGCGCTCCCCTTAGGGGTTATACTTAGTGGTATGACCCATCGAGTAGGACCCAAGGGCCAGGTGGTGATCCCCAAAGCGCTTCGCGACCAGCTCGGCATCCAACCTGGTGACGAAGTCGACTGCTGGTGGTACGAGGACCACGTGGCCCTACGCCCGGCACGCGCTCGCCGTCAGCTCCGCGGCCGGTTCGAAGGCTCCGGGCTGACCGACGACTTGATCCGCGAGCGAGGGGCCGACCGTCGACGCGAATCGGCACCGTGACCATCGTCCTCGACTCGTGGGCCGTGCTTCGCTACCTCGAGAATGCCGACCCAGCAGCCGAGTCCGTGGCCGGACTCCTCGCCGAGCAACGGCCTCTGATGTCATGGATCAACCTCGGCGAGGTCCACTACGTCCTGCGCCGCTCCCTCGGCGAAGATGCCGCCGTGGAAACGACCCGCGACCTTCGTGATGTCATCGATGTCCGCCTCCCGGACCAAGGCCTCGTACTCGATGCCGCACGGATCAAAGCTGATCACCCGATGGCCTACGCCGACGCGTTCGGCGCCGCCCTCGCCGTCGCTCACGACGCGACGCTGTGGACCGGCGACCCTGAGATCCTCGTCGACAACTCGTCTTGGCGTTGGCAAGACCTCCGCACTCGCAACTGACAACCCGCTGAACTGACCCGGCCCTTGGTGGCAGTCAGCGGCTACTCGAGTGGGCCGCCGCCGAAACATATATCTTCTCATACGGACTTGGAGGTAAGCATGCATGTGACACGCATTATCGCTGATCTTCACGTGAGCGATATCCCCGAGGCGAAGCGCTTCTATACGGACTATCTCGGGCTGTCCGCCGAGGAGTTCAACCTGGGCTGGGTCGCCCGCTACACATCGCCCGACAGCACCGGAGCGATCGTCCAGCTCGTAACGCGCGATGCGGCCGCGCCCGAGGACCCGGTCATCTCAGTGCTGACCGAAGACATCGACGGCGCCTACGAAGAAGCCCAGCAACTCGGCTACGAGATCATCTACCCGATCACGACCGAGCCCTGGGGAGTGCGCCGGTTCTTCGTCCGAGCTCCAGACGGCAACATCCTCAACGTCGTGAGACACCGGGACTGAACCACCGAGCCGCCCCGGCTCGTCACGGAGTCCGGGTTGTAACTTGAGCCATTGGTGGCCCTCCTATCGGGTTACTCAAACCAGTCGCATCAGATCGAGAGTCTCCAGCGCAAGGTTCAGCTGACTAAGAGCCGCCCCCCTCAACGAGCCCGGCCCCGTCAGAAGCAACGAC